>ENA-OOZA01000062-OOZA01000062.1-human-gut-metagenome-genome-assembly--contig:-NODE-62-length-53564-cov-3.828945_pt1 | contig 53564 bp, 55 predicted proteins | sample MGYA00241703_ERZ501378 | MGnify/ENA primary metagenome ERZ501378 (study PRJEB25962, sample SAMEA2042916) | human gut metagenome | biome: human gut; feature: human-associated habitat; material: faeces...
CTCTCTCCTTTAGTATTCATCCGGAAATAATACCGTTGTTGCTGATCTGTCTGCTTCTGTAATAATCCATATATCTCCCTTACAGGTTTGGTATGAAGCAAAGATTCTTGTGCCATCGAGAAGAGCCTGATTATTTAAATCCCAATCATCAATTCCTATATTCCCCCAGTCTTTCACAACGTATCTATCCAGTGCAATTGATACCCCTGTTGCAAAAGCTTCGTTTTCCATTACATTGACAAATACATTTCTGGTCATTACAGTTTGTCCCATAACAAAATATTTTGATTTTCCTTTAAACATCTTTTTTTTCTCCTCTGATAATCTGCTTTATTGTTCTCACCTGTCTATAATAAGTCGCTGATGAAATACATAACTTTTCAATCACATCGCTGCTCCTGCTACCGTTCACCAGTGATAAAAGTATTTCTCTTTGTGTGTCTGTCAACGATTCCACAGCTACTTTCAGCATTCCAAGCGCAAGTGCTTCGTCCTCTGTCGTTGTTTGGGTTGGATAATAAAAGTATTTTCCAGAAGGATAACACTTCCTTCTCTCTGCCTTTATCCAGTGATTCTTCCTTGCACTGTCCAATATCCTGAAGCAAATTTTCTCAAATTTGTATTCCCGCAAGTCAAGATATGAAAAATACTTCTTTACAGCCTGAAGATACGGAATAATCAGGACATCATACCATTCTTCCAGATCAAGCTTATAAGCTTTCATGTACTTATATATCAGCTCATGGTTTTCTTCTGCAAATACCTGTTCTTCTTCAGTGAGCGGACGTTTTGCATAATCTCTTTCTGTCATTTCATTCCACCTCCGGCACTGGTCCATGACCTTTCTTATAGATATCCTTCGCCCATTTAGTAGGTTGACCAGAAAAACAAGTCTCTGGTCTGCTTACTACTCCTTTTCCAATCTGCTGTACTATCCCACCTTTTACAACTACCGCAAAACTCATAACTTCTTTCTTCATCTTTTATGTTCCTCATATTTAATTATTATGATAATTACCTACAAACTACTTTTACCAATTTGCATTTACACATCATACATAACTTCTTCAACTGCCTTTATGAGTCTATCTAAAATCTGGTTATATTTCTTAACCGAGATTCCCATTGATTTATAAATCTCTTCGTCAGAATATCCATACAGTTTCTTTTTAATAATCATTTGTTCTTCTGCATCCAATGTTTTCAATGCTTCTTTTAACATTTCGGTTCCTACAACTTCATTCTCGGCAGACTCATTACAGATACCATTCGCTAAATACGCCATGTTTTCTGCACATTCTAATCCTGTGAGATCATCTCTTTCTCTCTTGCACACCAAATTTTCATAACTATAAATTCCACCTGACGGACAGCGCATCTTTCTGTTCATTGCTCTCCAATAATTGCTCCTGGCACTGTCAAGAGTTCTGAAGAAAATCTGTTCAAACTTATACTTCTGTAAATGTTCATATGTGAAGTATTTCTTTACTGCCTGAAGGTATGGGATGATTAAAATATCATACCAATCTTCCAGATCCAGTTCATGTATCCTGATATATCTGTACATCAAATTATGGTTCTTCTCTGCAAAAATCTTTTCTTCATCTGTCAATGGACGTGCTGTATAAATTGCTTCTGGCATAGTTTTTTTCCTCTTTTCTTTCTATCTAACTGTTACAATCACTTTCATGTCTTTCAATCTGTAATAATCATCAATCCACTTTGCCAATAACTCCGCATAACCTTTGTATCGGCTGACTGCTACCACAGTGTTTTCTCCCGTGGAGAAATGGACAATGATTTTATAAGTTTTCTTCACCATCTGCATGACCTCCTACTCTTCATCATCTTCTGTCATATAAGAGATAACTTCATGTTCCAGAGCTTTAAGCTCGTTCTCTGTCTCTTCCTTTAAAGCTTTAAGGCTTCTTAATTCTTCAATCTTCTTTTCTAATTCATTTCTTGTAATACACATATTCAATACCTCTTCTTTCTTGATGGTGCATCAGCTCTGCAAGGCTTTTAAAGTATCTAGGAATCTTCGCCCGTCTCAGTCTCTCCTTATCCTTGTTCAGTATTATGTAAGTGTTTCCGATACACTTGCGCCACTTCGTTTTCACTCTTCGCTGTGCTGTCGTTGTTTTGTTTATGGCTATACTATACACTTATTTTCGTGCATAGTCTATTGACATAATAGCTAAAATGTACCCTTATTTTCGTGTATATATTTGTGCACCTTTTTTCGTGTATTTATGTTGACTGCACGATTATTCGTGTATATAATATTATTAACAAATAAATACAGAGGAGGTTCTAAGATATGAAAAAAGATGTTTACGAAATGGTAACAGACAGAATCATAGAACAGTTAGAACAAGGTGTTATCTCATGGGAGAAACCTTGGGGCGGTGTCATTGATGGAGCTTACAACAGAATAAGTAAAAAACCTTATTCATTATTAAATCAGATGCTTCTACAGCATTCCGGCGAGTATGCAACATTTAAACAGTGGTCGGAGTTAGGCGGTCACATTAGAAAAGGTGAAAAAGCAGAAATCGTTGTTTTCTGGAAGCTTCAGCCATATGAAGAGGAAAACGCAGACGGCGAAAAGATAATCAAACAAATTCCACTATTGAGATATTACAATGTATTTCATATTTCACAGGTGGATGGAGTCGAGCCGAAAGAAATAGATCTAAATGAGTTTGAACCGATAGAAGAAGCCGAAAAAATTAAAACTGAATACATGACACGAGAAAATTTAAAAATCCTGGAAAAGCTAACAGACGACGCTTTTTACTCTCCGGCATTCGATTACATTCAAGTACCTTGCAAGGAACAATACCAGAATGTAGAAGAATTTTATTCAACACTCTTTCATGAGATGGTACACAGCACCAGACACAAGACACGGCTTGATAGATTGGAAACCGGAGTTAATACCCATTTTGGTACAGAGAGTTACAGCAAAGAAGAACTTGTTGCAGAAATTGGAAGTGCTTCTATTATGAATCTGTTAGGAATTGAAACAAAGAAAAGCTTCCGCAACTCTTCCGCATATATCCAGAATTGGTTACAAGTATTGAGAGGTGATAAGAAGTTTATAATATCAGCGTCAAGCAAGGCAGAGAAAGCAGTTAAATACATAATGAATGAACAGTAAATACAAAGGGTGTATCTGATATGGGGTACACCCTAACACTATAAGAAAGAGGTATAAGAAATATGTTAAACAGAATGATAAAAGTAATGTGTGGTGTTGTATGTGGTATGATGATAACAAGTAGTAGCATGGTAACAACTGATACAGTAAAGCCAACAGGGTTTGAGACTGAGACATACTACGTCAAGAGTCAAGCAGATTATGAAAGAAGTGCAGACGCAATCACTCATAGAAATGGAAAAATAGTTATTCAGGTAGTACAAGGAACTGTTATTTCTGATAATGGAGATGGAGAACTCGACACAGGCGGTTATATCAAGTATGATGCCGATCTGAAGCAAGGTGACAGAGTGGAAACGGTACTGATTTACAATCCGGCAACGAACTTTGATGATGATATGATGTACAGAGCCGATACTTTAATCAAGTAAAGCGTAAAAAATAAGGACTGGGATTTCTCCTAGTCCTATTTTCATGCCCTGATAACTGGTCTATAGCAACGGTTAAATTTAAGTATATCGGGGTATTTTTGTTTGAAATATACAGCGGTTTCCAGTTGATAGGGAATCTCCTTTTTATTGTTTTCTGCTCGGATTTTGTGCGATTCTTTCTAAAGATATACGTTTGTTTCTTCTGTCTGACAAGTGATACATGGTACGGGGTAGTTAAAACCTGAAAGGGCGTATTGCCGAATCAGCAAGTTCATCTACACACTCGGTTAAATTTTAAAGCCAATGATCCGCAGCACTGGGGTACTTAAAAACTGTGCCAGATCAGTTACCCCCGGATTGGTGGGTACTGATATTGGAATCAGGCAACTTCACTGTATCTTGCTTCCTTTCATCCTCTTTTTCAATTCTATTTATTTCATTTTCTTCTATTAACCATTTTAATGACGCCACACCTGTAATTGCCGCAATTATAAGTGCCCCCATTCCAAGAACAACATATCCCGTAAAATATGTACCGTTAATGATATAATTATAAGCATCTCCACCAACATATGAATTAGTATATTTTGTATTATAAGAATAATTACTATCTGAATCGGGGTTTGAATAACTGTTCTTTTTATAAAATCCCATAGAAAGAAAGATGATACCAATACATATAAAAATTATACATAATATTTTTGTAATTTTACTCGCTTTTTGTCTATTCATTGCGGTTTTTACTTCTAAGTTTTTATTTACCTCATATGTATTAAATGTAGGTACATTATTTTTATCTCGTTCAACCGGGCAACCACAATTATGACATTCCTTTTCATTCTCCATCAAAACAGTACCACATTCCATGCAAACTTTTCCACTAATATTTATTTTTCTTCCGCATTTTGGACAGTACATAGCTTTATCAGAAACCTTATTTCCGCATCCCGGACAAGTTATTAAAGCCATACTCTTATTCCCCCTTAACCAGTTATCTGTGCAACTATTTTATATTGATTATTAAATGTTATGGTCACCATATTACATGTATCATCAACAATATATGGTATAACTAACTTTCCATTAGTTCCAACTGGGATTTTAGGACTTGTATGATATTCACCATCATCATATCCTGTTCCCCAGCTTTGAATTGAATAATTATTTTCATCCAAAACTATAATTTGACTATCAATAAACATAAAATCATTATATGGATCATCATAAGTTTGGTTTTGTATATCCATTTCCAATAATATTGCTACCTTCCCAGGTTGCTCGTCTTCACCAAAACGATTTAACCAATCACAACGTCTCACTGCATCAACCGTTAAAATATAATTTCCATATTCATGAGTAATATTCATAGGCTCATTTATTGCGACTTCTTTGATCGTATCACTTTTATTTTCATTGTTGTTAGACTCAACCGTTGTATCTTTTGATAATTCTTTATCACTTGTTTTTACAGATTCTTTCTGCTCTGTTTGAATAACTTTATCATCACTTTTTCCAGAATTAAACAATAATGCATGAGACATTCCACCAACGAGAATTCCAGCAACAAAAGCTATGACAATTCCTAAATTTACTATCTCTTTCTTTGTTTTCTTTTGACTCTTACTATCTATTGTTTTCCCACACTTAGGGCACACAGTAGCTTTATCACTGATCTGTTCTCCACAATTCGGACATTTAATTAGTGCCATAATTTCTTCCTCCCTCATCTTTAGCTATAATTTGGTAAATTATCATATAAAATCCAACTAACTTTATTATTTTCATCAAATATAAATATCATCTCATACAATCCATCTTGTGTTTTATATGCTGTATACTTTTTTGCCTGATTTTTATAATATTTAATTGAATCATCTTGAGAATTTACATACGTGTCATTCAACATATGTATAATTGTATCTGAATCAGAAAAATTTACGTCCCCCTCCATTCCCTTTCCATATTCGTATATAACTGAATTATAATCCATACCAATTCTAACACCTCGGCTTGTACTTATAATTCCCTCTTTATATTCGTCAACATTTTTATCAAAAAACGCCCACCTGCAAGAACCTTCACCCAAACCATCAAGACTTTCTTTCATGTTTTCAGAAGACACCGGTGATGATACTCCATCTAAGGTTGCATTAAAATCATCATATGTAAGTATATTTTTTTCTTCTTTCGCAGCATCACCTTTAACCTGTAATTTACAGCTATATGAATTCCCTTTAAAGTTCTCTTCTGGTCCATATTCATCAATTACAGCCAATACATATCCTAACATTTTTTCTGTAATATGCATTTCTTTCGCAGTAGCTGTCAAATCAGTTATTTCAAATGAAAAATTAGCTTTTTCATAATCGAACTCACCAGAAACAGTTGTACATTCTTGAATCCAACTTAATATTTGTGGCAATGTAGCATCTGGTGTTATATATGAAAATACAGAATCAACATATGGTTTCATATCATCATAACTTTCAGGTTTATCAATTCCAAATACTGTAGAAGCTATTTCTGTATTCCAATTCTTATAAATCATATTACCGAATAAATAAAAACCTTCTAATTGTCTTGATATTGATCTATACATTGTTCCTGCTTCAATATTGTTTACTTCTGAATCAGGTACTGTAATTCCTTCATACTGATAACTTCCAGATGAACTTTTATCCAATTTACTTTTTTCTAATGTAATTGCAGCTAGATATTCTTTATGTGTTTCATAATCATTTACATATACTGGCACTTCAACTTTCCCAATATTTTTAGCTTTATCCCTTGCACTTAATGTAATTAAATATTTTCCTGGAACATCCAATTTGACCTGACTACTATCAATCTTTATCTCTATATCAGTATCTACATTATCAGTCACTTTGATATTTTTTTCTTTTACTATATCATTAAATTTTACATCATCATCAACATTAAAAGTTAATTCCGTAGGAACATTCTCAAATTTAGGAGCCTCTTTATCAGTTAATTTATCGATCAGTCCACCTTTCTTAAATAAAAGACTTCCACCGCATACAATAACCACTAAAATAATTCCTACAACAATAAACAGCACTGTTTTTAGTTTCTTTGTCTCTTGACCTTTCCCTAATCCATCGGAATCTCCTATTTGTTGCTGTCCTTTTATTGGATATCCACAATTAGGACAACTTTCCGCTGCATCACTAATCTCTTTTCCACACTCCGGACATTTAATCAAAGCCATGTCTACTCCTCCCTCATTTTCTCTCATGTTTTAATATCCATGCTGTGTTCTATATTCATCAGCATCTATTCCATCCGATCGCAACTTTTCGTCTTCTGCCATAGAATTACGCCTTGTTCCATTATATCCCTTCCAATCATCTTTGTGATTTTCTTCGTATATTCTGATTTTTTCATAATCAGCATCAGTCATACCGTTATTATCATTAGAAAAAGAACCAATTAACCAAACCACAGCCACAATACCAATTATTGCTAAAAATACTTTTAAAGAATCTGATTCACCTTTTACAATTCCAAAATAACCAAAAAGTAAAACAAAAAATACAATTGCGCCAATCATTTCTTAACCTTCTTTTCTTAGTGACATACTTTACATGGTCTTCTTCCACCACATGAACTTACTGGTCCGCTTGTAATACTGGTGGATCGTTTCAATGTTGCACAGTTCGGTGTAGAGTGATAACATTCTCCACCAGAAGTCCAGTATACGGTTGCTTCATTGCTTTGTGCCTGTTGCTGTTGTAACTGTCTTTCCTGTTCTTCACGTGCCGCCTGTTCTTCAGCTGCTTTCTTAGCATCGACTTGCTGTTGCAAATTATCTCGGTCAGCCTGTAATGAATCATACTGAGAATGCAATTCAGTAAGCTTATTGTTCTGATCATTGATTGTGGCTTGCTGATCCTTATAATTTTCAATCTGAGAATTTAAGTCATTGTATTTAGATTCAAAATCTTCTTTCTCTGCCAACTGACTCTTTAATTCAGCATTTTTATCCTTTAACTCCTTCAAAGAATCCACTTGGATTTCCAAATCCGTGTTTTCATTTTCCAGTTTGTTATTAGCAGATTCCAGCGAAGATATATTACTTGACATTCCTCCAATAGCAAGAACTGATAATACTATGTACGCTATAGTTAATATCTTTTTGATTTTACTCTTCTTTTTCGGAGGTTCATCATTGTTCTGTGATTGTTCCGGCTGTTCTGAATTTACTTCGTGATATTGATATGCATCTTCCATTTTCCTTTTCTCTCCCTCATTCCGTTCATTATCCTTGTAGTTATATTACTTCATATCATCAAAAACACTTTTTCTACTCCGATAACCTATCTCTTATATACTCTCATCCAGGAAACGCTAAATTCGCCCTAAATTCAAGCAAATAAGCCTTTTTTATATGCTTATCCGAACATCTTGTCATCAATCATATAAAACCGCTTAAATCGCCTATTTTACAGGCTTTCCAAGCATAACCCAAAAGGTACACAAGTTATCGCGCTTCATATCGTGAAAACCTTGCTATTTACAACAATATTAGGAATTATACCTATTTTTATGAACCTTTATTTTTCATAGTTTTCCTAGCGGTTCTTTAATTACCTAGTAGTTTATAGGGTTTTATCGATATGCGTAATATCGCTCCTTATAATTGAATATCCTATTCAATTACACTTTCTGCCTTTTTCAGGCTCTCCTCTTCCTCCTTTAATATTTTTAATTATAGTCGTAATACGACTATTTTTCAATAGTCGCGGAAAGACTTTTATATAATTGGTACAAATGACTGAAAGGGACACGGATATGCTATTTGAGAACATTCGTAATCTTCGAGAAGATAATGATAAAAAACAAATAGAATTAGCTGAATATCTGAATATCAAGCAAACAACATATTCAAAATATGAGCTTGGTAAAATAAATATCCCGATAGAGGTATTTATTAAGCTTGCAGATTATTATGATGTGTCCATAGATTATTTGGTTGGCAGATCAATTAAGAAAAAATAACTGGCAGCAGTTGTATAAAGCGTAAAAAAATAGGCATACCGGGGGGTACTCTTAAACCTGACCGATATGCCTATATTATTTGGTGTATGGAGATATAAAATATCTCAAATAAACATACTTCTCTTCAATATGCTTGTGTCAAATATCTTATAATTCCATTTATCCCTAAAACTCAATCTTATACACAGCTCTATTCAATTATTTTGCAATCTCAATTGGGTTAAAATTGGGTTAAATTAAAAAGAAAAGGAGTTAAGCAATACGCCTAACTCCTGTACTATAGCCTTTTTTAATTAGTTTTCTACAGTAACGATTTCTCTCTTGTTGTAAGATCCACAAGCTTTGCAAACTCTGTGTGGCATCATAAGTGCTCCACATTTGCTACATTTAACAAGGTTCATAGCGCTCATTTTCCAGTTCGCTCTTCTCTTGTCACGTCTAGCTTTGGAAGATTTGTTCTTAGGACAAATGGACATAGGTTACACCTCCTTAAATTTACTGAATATATCACTGATAGCTGCCATGCGGGGATCCTTAGGCTCCTCCTTGCATCCGCAGGGACCTTCGTTCAGGTTCTTCCCGCAGCGGCTGCAGATACCTTTACAGTCTTCTTTACATAAGACCTTCAAAGGCCAGCATATCAATACCTCAAGATAGACCAACCGGTCTACATCCAGGTTCATACCTGTGAGATAGCTGCTTTCATCCAGATCATTGACACGCTCTTCATCAGAAAGCTTCATATCAAGCTTCTTCTTAAATTCCAGTGATATCTCTGCGGCTACTGTCTCAAGACAGCGGTCACAGGGAATCCCTACTGTAATCTTACCGGTTCCTGTAAGTTCAAGAACCTTATCACCTGTGTTGGTGATCGTAAGTTCCACTGGTTCTTTCGCAAGTACCGGAAAACTTCCCATCTGAAAATCAATCTTCTCCAGTTCCGGGATTACCGACTCCTGGATTATCTTACCATCAGAGGAAGAAATGTCTAATAATTGAATCTGCATAAGTCTCTCCTATCCACACTCAATCCATTATACATATGGTCTTGTGATTTGTCAACGCTATTTTCGGGAAAATATTACATTTTTTTAATTTTTTGTTACTGTTGGCTTAATCGGAAATTCGGGGTAAATTTCGGGGGGGGACTTTTAACTGTCCGCCCCCGAATGTATACTGCTGGTTCGCAGTAATATTCTGCCTGATCTCCGGCTATGCCCGAACGGTTCTATACCATCTGTGCCAGTGCTGAAACGGCTGATTATACCAACGCTACAGTCTCACGGCAGATTGCAAGCTCCTCATTTGTCGGGATAACTGCAACTTTTACTTTGGAATCCGGTGTGGAGATTACGATCTCCTCGCCACGATGTCCGTTTGCATCTTTGTCAAGTGTTACACCAAGATATCCAAGATAGCTTACAACTTTCTCACGTACCGGGATTGCGTTCTCGCCAATACCTGCTGTGAAGACGATCGCGTCAACACCGTTCATTGCTGCAATATAAGAACCGATATATTTAGCAATTTCATAAGCTTGCATTTCATGAGCAAGAATAGCCCTTTCGTTGCCTGCATTCTGAGCCGCACAAATATCTCTGTCATCAGATGAAATACCTGAAATAGCATTTACACCGGACTGCTTATTAAGAATGTTATCCATTTCATCAGGTGTAAGGTTAAGCTTTTTCATGATGAAGGTAACAACAGACGGGTCAACTCCGCCCGAACGTGTGCCCATCATAAATCCGTCAAGAGGAGTAAATCCCATTGATGTATCAACAACCTTACCGTGGTCAACAGCAGCAACAGATGAGCCATTGCCAAGGTGACATGTAATAATCTTAAGGTCCTTAATATTTTTGCCCATCTTTTCAGCTACTCTGTGAGAAACGAACTTATGAGACGTGCCGTGGAAACCGTAGCGGCGAACAGCATATTTTTCATAATATTCGTAAGGAACAGCATACATATATGCCTTTGGCGGCATAGTACTGTGGAACGATGTATCAAAAACAAATACCTGAGGAACATCAGGACCTACAACTTCAAGGCAAGCCCTGTAGCCCATAAGATGAGCCGGATTGTGAAGAGGAGCAAGAGGAGCAAGTTCTTCAACATCCTTAACAACCTTTTCTGTAACGAGAACACTCTTAGTATATCTATCGCCGCCCTGTACTATTCTGTGACCTATAGCGTCGATTTCGCTAAATGAATCAATAACCTTATGTTCACCCTCTGAAAGAATATACTTAACCTCATTAAATGCAGCTACATGGTCTTTAAGTTCTTTATCATAAGTGAACTTATCATCGCCGACTTTAACGATAACATTTTCCTCTCCGCCGTTGATTTTAAGACCTATTCTCTCAATTGAACCTTTACAAAGAACAGACTCATCTTTCATATCAAGAAGCTGATATTTAAGTGAGGAGCTGCCACAGTTAATAACAAGAATTTTCAAAATATTGCCTCCACATATTGAATTTAAAATAATAATTTAGTATTATAATAATATAGATTATATATTATTGTCAAGGACAAAATAATTATTTTTTAATAATTTGGTGAAATTTTATGAATACAGGCATAATTTGCGAATTTAATCCCTTTCATTCAGGGCACAAATATCTTATTGACAGCATTAAAAGTGACGGTGCTGTCATTTGTGTTATGAGCGGAAATTTTGTTCAAAGGGGTGAATTTGCGATTTATGATAAGTTTAAAAGATGCGGCAAGGCTCTTGAAAATGGGGCAGATATTGTAATTGAGCTTCCCTGTGTATATTCCCTGATGTCTGCCGAAGGATTTGCAAACGCTGGAGTTACATTGCTTGAAAAGGCAGGGATAGTTGACGAAATTGCATTCGGTACGGAATGTGACGATATAAACAAATTAAAAGAAACAGCTAAAAAGATTGACGAAAGTCACGAACTTATAAAGGCTGAAATGAAAAAGGGTTTGTCGTACCCTGTTGCAAGAAAAAATGTTATCGGCGATGACTTGCTTGACACACCTAATAACATTTTAGCAATTGAATATTTAAGGCATACTTCTCTGCCTGCAAAAGCCGTTCGACGCATTGGCAAAGGGCACGATACAAACGACGAATTATACAGTGCCTCGGCAATAAGAAAAAAGCTTAATCAAGACGAAATATGCACAATAAAAAACTGCGAAAAAGCAATTTTGGCAAGGCTTAGGGCAATGAGTAGTGAAGATTTTGCTCAAATTGAGGACGTAAACGAAGGGCTTGAAAACAGGATTTATAACGCAGTAAGGCAAAGCACAAGTGTTGAAGACATATACAAGCTTATAAAAACAAAAAGATACACCCTTTCACGAATCAGGCGTATCATTTTAAAAGCATATTTAGGAATAACAAAAGAATATTCCTTTGACGTGCCATACATTCGCATTTTAGGCTTTAATTCAAGAGGCAAGGAATTATTACCAAATTTAAAGAAAAACGCAAAATTGCCGATTATAAGCAAATACAGCGATATTCAAAGGCTTGACAATAACGGCAAAAAGCTTTTTGAACTTGAATGCAGATGCACGGACTTATATAATTTAGGATATAAAAATCCCCTGCCCTGCGGTACAGAGCAGAGGAGCAAAATAATAATTAAAGATTAGTAAAAAGATTATCACAATATTTATAAAACTCATCTTTAGTCATTGAAGAATTAATATACGAAATTAAAGAAGAAGTAGAGAGAAACTCCGGTAAATCAAGAGATTTGAGGAGTTTCTTTTTATTTTGTTTAGCATTAGGCGTGCCGCTGAGTTCAAGAGTAAACATATCAACACTTGTTAAAGGGTTATTAATCACAATCGGCTGAGAGCTGATATTTGCCTTTTTAAAAAGTTCAAGAAGAATGTCATCGTTAATTCCCTCTACGCCTATTTTGCCCTCCTTAGACGGTTCTTTTTTACGTTTTTCCTTACCGTATATATCCGGAATATATATATGTTTAATTTTATCTTTAGGGATAACGGAAGAAAGATAGTTTCTTATTTGAAAGCCGCTGTGGTCGGAATCGGTAATAACAATTAAACCACGCTCGTTTGCAAGTTTTTTAATAAATGCGAGCTTCTTCTTATCTTTATAAACCGAAAAGCCGTTCGTTTCGATAATCAGAGCATCAAGCAAATTTGAAAGCTTGATTTTATCATATTTTCCCTCAACAATAACGGCCTCTTTAACCTTAAGCATACTTAACTCCTCTTGCAGTCAGAATAAGCTTGATTATAAGTTCCTCTAATAGTAGTTTTTTATCAACAGCCGTGCTTTTCAATTTCACGTCTGTTTTTGAAATTTCGTCAAGAGATGTGCGAAGCTGTTCAAGTGAAAGATTGGCGCAGTCACGGGTAGCGTTTCTAAGTGCAAATTCCCTGCCTCTGTAATTATAGTATTTGGCAACATCGTCAAATCCGAATCCTGCACTTTTTGCGCACTTCACTCTATACATATCAACATAGACACCGCTAATTGCAGAAAGAATGATTATAGGCTCCTCCTTCATTTCAAAAAGAACATTTAAAACATCATAAGCCATGCCCGACTTTCCTGCAACAACATACTTTGACAAATCGTAAATACGGGCTTGCAGGCATTTTGTTGCCATATTGTCAATAATTTCCTTTGTTATTTCCCCGCCCTTAGCATAATAAGAAAGTTTATCAAGCTCGTTGAGCAGAATTTTCATATCATTGCCTGAAATAGATATAAGATATTTTGCCGTATCGTTTGACAAAACAGCGCCTCGTTTTTTCGCACCGCTTACAAGAAGTTTGGCAACATCGTTTTCACTCCTTTTTTGAAGTTCAACACAGTCGCCCGCCTTTTCAAATGCTTTAATAACCTTTTTAAATTTAGCGCTTTTAACGTCCGGCTCTATTGCATCAAACCAAAACACAAAAACGGTAGTATCGGGAGCGTCTTTTAAATATTCTTCAAGAAGTTTAATATCATTCGCCGATTTTTCAATAGGATAATCCTTAACCATTACAAAATTATATTCGCTCATCATAGGAAGCATTTGAGCATCCTTTAATATATCGTCAAGTTCGGTATCCTTGCCGTCAAAATAATGGAAATTAAACGCTTCAAAAGTTTTATCAACTATTTTATTTTTAAGTTCACTTGCATAATATTCCTTTAAATAACTTTCCTCGCCGTAAAGAAGATAAGCGTTTTTAAAATCGCCTGATTTAATTTCCTTTTTAAGTTCACTTTCATTAATTTTAGGCAAAACATCACTTCCTTATGCTGATAACTGTATCATCATTGTTATCATAAATATATTTTGTTTTTCTTTGATAGCAAAGTTTTTTGTTAATGACAACATATTTTTTATTAATCTCAATTTGAGCATTATTTACGTTTGCAAAAATAACGCCCGACTGATATTTTACATTAACCTGCTCGCATAAATCAATATCAAAATCATAATTATTTAAAAATTCTTTGTCGTTTTTTGCAAGTGACGATAATTTTTCATTGTCATAATTACAATTAACAAATAAAACACTTTCACTTTTCGAGCGAGAAAGACACTGCTTAACTTTGTAATAATCGCTAACATTATCGGCATCAACTACGATTGCGGCACTGTTATTATAAATCACTACTGCATTTGTTGACGAAATATCAAGATAAGTATTAACACTGCTTTCATAAACTGATACAGCGCTTGATATAACGATCAAAGAAAATACAAGTGCGCAGGTTGGTTTAAATTTAACATTGTTTTTTATCAAAAGGCTTACACCGATAAATATAAGAAAAACTGCATAAGAAACAATAAAAACTTTATGGCTTATATCAAAAGTTAAAAAATATAATCGTTTAGAAAGAAATTCAGTAATTAAAAGCATAGTTTTAGCCGGAATATATGTCAAAAATGACAAAGCCATACCAAAATATTTTAAAAATCCAAAAAGTGCAATACCTAACGTTCCTATCATAGTAAGCTGTGCAAGCGGAATCAATAAAAGATTAGCTAAATATGATATAAAAGTAGTATTAGAGAAGAAAAGCCATATTGCCGGAAAGGTTGTTACCATAACGCTCAATGTAATAGTCAGTCCGTCATATATGTAACAACCAAATTTATTTAACTTTTCGGGTTTAATATTTTCATCAATTTTAGGCTTAACAACAAGCATTCCCAAAACAGATAAAACACTTAATACTGCACTTGGGTCGGTAACTGCGTAAGGATTAAAACAAAGCAAGGTTACCGCAAGACCGAGTGAATTAAGCGTATCCGCCTTTTTATTTTTAAGCCTTGCAAAGAGAAGAACGCAAATCATAATTGCACAACGAATAACCGATACAGAAAAGTCGGTCATTGCAACATAAAAAAGTAAAACAAGAACAGATAAAATCGTTCTTAAATTCCGTTTGACGCCCAAGTTTTTCAAAAGGACATAAAATCCCATACATATAACAGAAGTATGTAAACCCGAAACCGCCATAATATGAGAAGTACCGCAATCTGTAAAATATGAATAAGTTTCGTCGGAAAGTAAGCTTTTATCCCCGGTTAACAGAGCAAGCGACAATGCGCCGGTATCATTTTTCAAATGAAGTGTAATCGTATTTTTAATATAGTCACGTGCCTTGAGAATATAATAATTAATCGGCTTGTCATTATTGTTTAGCGGTATCGGTACGGTATCAAGTGAGGCAAAAATATATCTGTCGTCGGCAAAAGCACCGTAGGAGCTGAAAGCGTCGCTGTATGATTTTGAATATTTAATTACAGACAGCAAATCGTCGTAATAATCTGCGTCAATTTCGTATTCGCTGTAAAGCTTAAGCTTAATATTTTGAGGTGCACCCGGATAATCTATAGATTTTGTTTTAACCGTATAAATATACTCACCGTCATTAACTTGCACATTGTCAACAATATGAAATACTGTTTTAACTTCTTGATTGTCAAGTAGCATTTGCCCCTCAACATTAGAATAGTTTGCCATAAAAATAAGACAGGCTAACAGTGCCGCACCGAAAACACACAGTGCGACTCTTGCCTGTCTAAGCTTTGTAACAAGCAGCGATACCACAAACAGTACCGCTGCCAAGACAAATAATATTTTATAGAACATGCCGCCGATAATATTTATCAGCAGCAATGCTGTTGCCATTGAAAATCCCACAAAAGCGAGGGGCCTTTTCATATTATTAATCCTTTCTGCCGATAGGAGTAATTACAAACGAATATTCCTGTTTCTGTCCCTTAGGCATAGTGTAAGGTTCTCTTACAAATGCTTGACCCGGAAGATCACCGCCTACACCAAGCTGTCTGTGGTCGATATTAACGGTGGTTATATCTTCGTAAGGAATATCATTAATATGAGTTGCCTTTTCAAGTCCGTCGGTTGTGTAGTGATAAGCCGAGAAATTGATAGGGTTATCATAATAAGCGTTGACCTTGATTCCAAAGCCATTTTTATCTGTAAGAGTGAAATATCTTACATCGCATCTGTTAGATGATTCCTGCGGGCGCATATAGCGATATTCAAAATCAGTCACACTTGATTTATAAAGGTCAATCTTAGAACCGAGTTTTCTGTCAATATAGGTTGGCTTTGGACCTCTGCCGTACCATGTAATATATTCCATCGACTTATCCATAGTCATTTGATAACCAAAACGAAGCATACCCTTTGTTGGAACTGCACTGTGGAATACGTATAATCTGCCGTCAGGATAAACCCTATAGGTTGCAACTGACTTTTTAAGTCCTGCGGTTGAAAACGCAATATGAATTTCAACAGCATTATTATTTTTAATCACTTCTGTTTTATCTGCTCTTGTATGGTGTGTTGCACGCTGCCAAGCATAAAACGGGTGGAACTTAGCCCACTGAGGAGTGAAGTTCAAAAAGTCGATATCATTATCGGTAAGCGCTCTGAAATAGTTAGGCATAAGAGGTGCTTTAAGAAGTTCTTTACCTTCAATCTTATAGCTTACTATCTTGCCGTCATCAACAATAACCTCAAGATTATCGCCCTTAACAGTTACCCTTTTACCGTTAATATCAAAATCAAGGTTACCGTCAGCATTATCGTCTTTTGGTTGCGGCATCGCATTAATAATAAACTGTTCAAACGCAATTTCATAATCCTTTTCAATGCCTAATGACTCTTTAGTCGTTTCAAAAGAAACAGTTAAAATAACCTCTTTATCCTTAGGAAGTTTTGAAGAATCGAAGTCAATTTTAATATTACATTCTTCGAGAGGAGCACACTCAATTTTGCCGAGTTCGCCTGACAAAACTTCTTCGCCCTCCGCTTTAATTACCCATTTGCAATTAAAATCCGAAAGATTTGTGAAAAGGAATTTATTTTTAAGCTTAAATTCACCGATTGAAGCGTCAACAGCAGTAATACCGATGTTTTGATAGCCGTGCTTAACCTCAACAATCTGAGGATGCGGTTTTCTGTCGGCACCGATAATTCCGTTTGCGCAGAAATAAACATTACTTCCCGTCATAGCGGTTGTGTTTGGAATATCAATAAGCTTATGAGGCTCCTGACCTTGAAAATCGGTACCGTAAAGATAATTATCGTTACCGTTTTCATCCTTAACGTGGAGTGCCTGGTCAACAAAATCCCAAATAAAACCGCCACACATATTGTCGTACTTTTCAAAATCGTCAATATACTCCTGGAAATTTCCGAGGGAATTTTCCATACTGTGTGCATATTCACAAAGAACAACAGGCTTACCTTCATACATTTCAGCCTTAATCGGCTTACTGTCTGCTGCAAGCTGATTGGCAATATTATCATAAAGAGAGATAGTTATAGGTTGTTTATTGCCGAGTTTTTCCATAATATCCTTAGTCGGATACATACGTGAAATAACATCACTCTTAGTTAAATCAAAATCGCCTTCATAATGGAATTGGCGTGAATTATCAAGCGCCAATGCAGCTTTTTTCATTTCCATAAAATTACTGCCGTCGCCTGCTTCGTTACCGAGTGACCACATAAATACACAAGGATTGTTTCTGTCTCTCAACACCATTCTTTGCATACGGTCAACAACAGCGCCGGTCCAAACGGGGTTAGAACCCGGAACGCCCTTACGTCTTACGCCGTGGGTTTCAACTTCACATTCATCCATAACATAAAAGCCGTATTTGTTACACATATCATAAAAATAAGGGTCATCCGGATAATGAGAAGTACGGATAGAGTTAATATTATTTTGCTTCATAATATCAAGGTCCTGAGTATATATTTCTCTCGGAACCGCCCAGCCGTTATCACAGTCAAAATCGTGGCGATTTACACCCTTAATCATTAAAGGCATACCGTTGTAGTAAATTTTCTCGCCTTTAATTTCTACCTTTTTAAATCCAACTTTATATGTCTTAACACAAATAATCTTACCGTCAAGCTCAATTGTCATAACTAATGTGTAAAGATTAGGAGTTTCGGCAGACCACTTTTCAGGCGCTTTAACAGTTTCTGTAAAAGTAACTGCTTCATTGCCTCCTGAAAGTTCTGTTTCTTTTGTGCCAAGTAATATTTCCCCATTGTTTGAATCAATAAGCTTAGCAGATGCTGTCATTTTACCCCTAATGTTATTATAATTATTTATATACATATTAAGAGTAACATTTGAATCTGTATATGAATCGTCAAAATCAGTTTTAAAATAAAAATCTCTAAGGCAAAGCTTAGGTTCTGCAAATAAGTAAACTTCTCTGTAAATACCACAAAGCCACCACATATCCTGGTCCTCAAGATATGAACCGTCTGAATAACGATAAAGCTTAGCAGTAATAACATTTTCGCCCGGTTTGAGCACTTTTGTAACGTTAAATTCGTGCGGTGTCATTGAGCCTTGGGAATAGCCTACAAATTCACCGTTTACATAAATCTCAAGCGCACTCTTAGCGGCGCCAAAATGAAGAAATATTTCTCTGCCATTGAAATTTTCGTTAAGAGTAAACGATTTTCTGTAAAAGCCGATTTCCTGCATATCGTGGTCAATTGACGGAATTTTTCCTTTTGAACGACTGAAAGCCTTAGGAAATGTACTTGCATAATAGTAAGGAACTGAATATCCCTGTGTTTGCCAAACAGACGGAACGTTAATTTCATCCCAATGAGAATCGTCAAATGACGTAAGTTGGAAATTTTCAGGTTGATTTTTAAGTCCTCTTTGCCAATAAAATTTCCATTTACCGTTAAGCGATTGCTTATAATTGCTTTCTTTTGCAGAGAGTGCATCCTTTTCACTGTCAAACGGCATCATAATAGCGTGGCCGTCCTCTTTGTTGATTTTGAAAATCTCAGGATTCTCCCAATTAAATTTTTCCATATAACATACCCCTTAATTTTTATTGCAATGCGCAATAATCTTATTTAACATATTACCTTAATATGTTAAAAAAGTCAATCATAAAAATAAATGTTTATATAGTGATAAAAAATAGGTATGATATAGACAAAAGGTGAAATCTTTGTTATAATTAACTATATTAAATAAAACGGAGCTAACAGAAATGACATTAGTAAGAGTAAATAAAGATAATTTAGACGAATACGAGGAGTTTATAAAAAAGCATCCTAAAGGTCTTTTTCAGCACTCATCAAAATGGGCAAAGGTTAAAAGCGCTTGGAAATTTGAAGCAATAATGCTTAAAAATGACAGCGGCGAAATCAAAGGCTCAGCTGCTGTTCTCATTCGTTCAATACCTATAATTAAGAATTCGCTAATGTATTGTTGCCGTGGTTTTGTTTGCGATGAAAATGATTTTGACACATTCGACAAACTTTTTAACGGTCTTATTGAACTTGGCAAGGAATATAAAGCATATTGCATTAAAATTGACCCTGAAATTGTAATTCAAAACGAGGCTTATAAGAAACATTTAATTGAAAGCGGATTTATTGAGCTTAATCCGGGCTGTATGGATTTTGAAAATGTTCAACCAAGATTTGTTTATTGCTTTGATTATAACGGTATGAATGAGGACGAGCTTATGCTCACCTTTAAGCCGGATTACAGAAACAGAATAAGAAAAGCGCCTAAAAAAGGTGTTGAGGTCAAAATTTGCGGCAAAGAAGCACTCGACGATTTTGTAAGAATTATGCACGAAACGGGAGAGCGTGACGGCTTTTCAACAAGACCGAAGGAATATTTTGAAAGAATACTTGACTGTATGACTGATGATGCAAGGCTTTATATGGCATATTACGAAGGCAAAGCCATTGCCGGAACTATTGCCATAAAATGGGGTCAAAATGTAATGAAATATCAATACGGTGCATCATCAAACGCACACAGAAACGTATATCCAAACTATGCACTTCAATGGGCAATGATGAAGTGGGGTATGGAATGCGGCTGTAAAGTATATGACTTCGGAGGCATTTCGGGAGATTGCCAAAATCCGGACAATCCGCACTACGGTCTTTGGAGATTTAAACATGGCTTTGGCGGATATATGAAAGAATTTGTCGGTGAGTTTGACTATGTAATCAACAAGCCTGTTTATAAACTTTACAACGTTGCAACAAAAATACTTGAAAAGATAAGATAAAATGAGCAGATATATAATTGACAAAAGCAAATTAATCGAAAACATAAATATAATTAAGAATAAAGCAGGAGTTGAGGTTATCGGCGTTGTTAAAGGCAACGGCTACGGCTTCGGAATGTGCTCTCTTGCCGAAATTTTAATGCAAAACGAAATTAACACCTTTGCCGTTACCGAAGTTTACGACGTCCCTCTTTTAAGAGAAACGGTTATTGACAGGGATATTCTTGTTATGCGCTCAACCTCTATTGAAGAAGAAGCAAAGATTATTGCAGAGAATGACTGTATTGCAACTATCGGTTCTCTTTCCGCCGCTGAGGTTATGGACAAGGTATCAAAAAAGCTTAATAAAAAAACGAAATGCCATTTAAAAATCGATACAGGTATGGGCAGATACGGTTTTTTACCGAGTGAAGTTGAAAAAGCAATAAAATGCTATGATTTTGAAAATCTTGATTTTTGCGGCGCATATACTCATTTTTCCTCCGCATTTCACAATGCAGAGCTTACAAAAGTACAGCTTGAAATGTTCAAAGACACAATTGAGCAAATAAAAAAAGCAGGCAAAAATGTAGGTATTCTTCATGCTGCCAATTCCCCTGCCTTATTAAATGTTGACGGTGTAACGCTTGACGCAGTCAGAATAGGCTCAGCCTTTACGGGAAGAGTAATTACAAAGGGCAAAAATTCGCTTAACAAGCTCGGTGAACTTCAGGCAGAGGTTATCGAAACAAAAACTGTACCTAAAGGCTATTCAATTGGCTACAACGGTCAATATAAAACAAAAAGAGAAACCAAAATCGCAATTGTTCCTATCGGCCATTTTGACGGCTTCGGCTTGCAGAAAGGTAAAGAGACAGCCGATTTTCATTCGGTGCTTTCTCAGCTTAAGCACTATTTGCAAAAAGAACGGCTTACAGTCAATGTAAACGGTAAAAAATATAATGTTATAGGCGAAATCGGGCTTTCGCACACCGCAATTGATATCACGGACAGTGATGTTAAAATCGGAGATGTTGCAAGTGTAGAAATATCTCCGCTTATGGTAAATCCAAATGTTCCGAGAATTTACAAATAAATACGCATAACGAAAGGCAGTAGCGATAATCGTTACTGCCTTTTTCTTTACATATAATTTAATTTATTCCGCCTCGTAGCCTTGTTCTTTAAGCTTCTTAATCATCATTCGTGAAACTTTATATACATCACCGCAGCCGAGAGTAATTACAAGGTCGCCCGGCTTTGCATTTTCAAGAACGTAATCCGTAATCTCCTCAAACGTATCAAGCTGGACACTGCCGGGTACTTTATCTGCCAAATCCTTAGCTTTAATTCCGATAGTGTTTACTTCCCTGCTGCCCATAATTGCGGAAATAACGCATTTATCGGGAATTTGAAGTACCTTTGCGAAATCATCAAGAAGAAGCGAAGTTCTTGTATAAGTAAACGGTTGATGAACTGCCCAAACACGATTAAAGCCCATTTTCATCGCTGCTTCAAGTGTAACCTTAAGTTCCTTTGGATGGTGAGCATAATCATCTGCAAAAGTAATGCCGTTATATTTACCGACAAGCTCAAAGCGCCTGCCTGCGCCCTTAAATGCATTAAGGCCTTCACAAATACTCTTAACATCTGCCCCGCTTTCGTAAGCGGCAGCAAAAGCACACAAAGAATTAAGAACGTTGTGCTCACCCGGAACAGAAAGATGAACGGTTGCAACGAACTCGCCGTTATGGTAAACGTCATATTTTGAATGAAAGCCGCCCGGAACATCAATATTCTTAGCCACCCACTCGTTATTATCGTTTTTACCGACAGACACAAGCTTTTTGCCTGTAATGCCCTTTAACGTATCAACCGTGTTTTCGTCATCGCCGTTATATACAATAGTTTTAGTAGTTTTTTCGGCAAATTGGCGAAAAGACTTTTTAATATTATCAAGATTTTTAAAGAAGTCCAAATGGTCCTCATCAATATTAAGAATAACAGCGATATCGGGATTCATATGAAGAAATGTATTATTGAACTCGCACGATTCGCAAACAAAATTTTGGCTGTGGCCGAATCTGCCGTAAGCATTAATAACAGGAAGCTTACCGCCGATAACAGCACTTGGGTCAAGACCGGCATCAAGAAGAATTTGGGTAAGCATTGAAGAAGTTGTGGTTTTACCGTGAGTGCCGCAAACGCCGATACAATTAGAGAAAATACGGCTCATTGCACCCAAAAGCTCTGCCCTTTCAAAGCAAGGAAAATTAGCCTTTGCATACTCAAGTTCCTCGTTACCCTTTAAAATAGCGTTGGTATAAATAACGAGTTCAACGTCATCTGTAATATTTTCCTTAACCTGACCGAGATATACTTTTGCTCCCTCTTTTTCAATTCTTCTGAAGGTTTCGGTATCGTTATTATCAGAACCCGAAACATTATAACCCAGCTGAATAAGGATTTCCGCAAGCGGGCACATACCTGCGCCGCCTATTCCTATAAAGTGTATTCTTTTAACCTTTTTTAATATATCATCAATATGCATATTTGTTATATCCATAAATGAGTCACCTCTAAATATTTATTAGTTATTTATTATACAACATTTAATCAAAAAAATAAATACCTCAAAGCCATTAACTAATATTTTTTTATGTCATAGTATGTAAAAAGAACTTTTGGAGTTGAAAATATGAATTTTATTATTCCTTATTATTGTGACGAAAGGCTGAAATATACGCAAAAGTATCTAAAAAATGCAGGATATAACGAAGTCTTTGACAAAAGCGAAGCAAATTTTGCCGTGTTTGCGCCAGCCTGCGACAAAGAAATGTTTAAAGGGTATGAAAATGTGCACGTATTTTACGGTGTCGGTGATTATGATAAAAAATATAAAAACTGTTACGATTACAATAAAAGAGATGATTTTAAATACAAAAATGCAATTTTGACAAGTGAAGGTGCAATAGCGCTTTATAAAGAAAACAGCAACAAAGCTATTTATGGCTCAAATATCTTAATTACCGGCTTCGGCAAAATAGGAAAATCGCTTTGCAATGTATTAAAGGCAATGGGCAGTAAGTTAACAATTTGTGCAAGAAGTGATATTAACAAAGCACAAGCAAAAACAATTGCCGACAAGGTCATTGATTTTAAAGCTTTACAATGTCAAAACTACGATATAATTTTCAACACGGTTCCTGCAATATATTTCACAAAAAAAGAAATTGATACATTTAAAAACGATATTATATATATAGAACTTGCGTCATTCCCCGGTGGAATTGATAAGCACTATGCGAAAATCAAAAGCATTGATATAATTGACGGCTCAAAGCTTCCGTCAAGATACAGTAAAATCAGCGCCGGATATTTAATCGGCGAAACAATAGACAAAATGATTAAGGAGGGAAAGAATTGAAAATCGGATATTGCCTGACAGGCTCATTTTGTACATTTGGCAAAGCAATAAAAGTTATTGAAGAACTCGTAAATAAAGGACACGAAGTTACTCCTATTATGAGCGAAAATGCATATAATACAGATACACGCTTCGCAAAGGCGATTGATATACAAAACAAGCTTATTGAAATTACGGGAAACAGCATTATTCACACAATAGAAAAAGCAGAGCCGATAGGACCTAAAAAAATGTTTGACGTCCTTGCAGTTGTTCCCTGCACATCAAACACTCTTGCGAAGCTTGCAAACGGTATAGTAGATACAACTGTTACTATGGCTGTAAAAAGTCATTTAAGAAACAACAATCCCGTTGTAATCGGTGTTTCAACCAACGATGCGCTCGGCGCAGCGGCAAAAAATATAGGTGCACTTTTAAACTATAAAAATTATTATTTCGTGCCGTTTGGAATGGACAATTATGAAAAAAAACCTAAGAGTATGGTTTGCGATTTTGATAAGGTTTGCCAAGCAATCGAAAAAGCACAAAAAGGTGAAGAAATAATAAAAAAAATATATTGACTTTTTTATACTAATTATATATATTAGTCGTATGGCGTTTTTGAAAAGCGCTAAATCGGGTTAGCAAATGAGGATGTGCATATTGGAAAAGATAATAGACCTTAAAGATATCACTGTAAAATACGGTGAAAATGTAGTATTGGATAAGTTAAATCTCTATATAAACAAAAAAGAGTTTATAACGTTGCTTGGTCCTTCGGGTTGCGGAAAAACAACCACTCTTCGTTGCATTGCAGGTTTCATTGAGCCTGACGGCGGCGATATTATTTTTGAAGGAAAAAGAATTAATGATGTTCCGCCTCACAAAAGAAAGGTGAACACCATTTTTCAACGTTATGCTCTTTTTTCTCATTTAAATGTATATGAGAACATTGCCTTTGGCTTAAAGCTTCAAAAAAAACCAAAAAGCGAAATAAGAAAAACCGTTGCCGAAATGCTCGAACTTGTAAACCTTAAAGGCTTTGAAAAGAGAAGCATTGACTCACTTTCAGGCGGACAGCAACAAAGGGTTGCAATAGCAAGAGCGCTCGCTAATTCACCGCACGTGCTTTTACTTGACGAGCCGCTCGGTGCGCTTGACTTGAAGCTTAGAAAAGATATGCAAACTGAACTTAAGGCAATTCAAAAAAGACTTGGAATTACTTTCATTTATGTAACTCACGACCAAGAGGAAGCTCTCTCTATGTCTGACACGGTCGTTGTTATGGACAAGGGCAAAATTCAACAAATAGGAACACCTGAAGATATTTATAACGAACCTGTAAATGCATTTGTTGCAGATTTTATAGGAGAGTCAAACATTGTTGACGCAATAATGATAAAGGATTATCTTGTATCGTTTGGCGGCGTAACGTTTGAATGTCTTGACAGCGGTTTTGGCGAAAATGCATTTGTTGAAGCGGTAGTAAGGCCTGAAGATATTAAGATTGTAAAAAAAGGCAGCAAAGCTTCACTCCCCGGTAAAATCACAAGTGTCACATTCAAAGGTGTCCATTTTGAAATACTTGTTGACGTGGGCGGTTTCATTTGGATGATACAAACTATTGAACATCACAAAGTCGGCGAAGAAATTGGAATGTATATTGAGCCTGATGCAATTCACATTATGAACAGAAGTGAATATAGCGGCGAATTTGGCGATTATTCATACTTTTCGGACGAAATGGACCATATCAGTGATGCATCATACAATTGGGAGGAAGAAAATGAAGAAGAATAAGCTTTCCTCTCTTGCAGACAAACCATATCTTGTTTGGTCAATATTATTTATAATTGCCCCCTTACTTATGGTTGCATACTATGCGCTTACCGATAAAAGCGGCGCCTTTTCACTTGCGAGTGTAGAACAAATTCCGACATATATCACTACAATTTTGCTTTCTGTTTTATACGGTGTTGCGGCAACTGCTATATGTTTGGTTTTAGGATTTCCGTTTGCATATATTTTTTCAAAAGCTCCGCAAAAATATAAAAATATTGTTGTTCTTCTTGTTATGCTTCCTATGTGGATGAATTTTCTTATCAGAACTTACAGTTGGATGACAATATTGGGCGATTCAGGTGTAATCAACACAATTTTAAATGTGCTCGGCTTAAAGCAATTAAAGCTCATTAATAACGGTGCGGCAGTTATACTCGGAATGGTTTATAACTTTTTACCATATATGATTTTGCCTATTTTTTCCGTATTAACAAAGCTTGACAATTCGCTTATTGAAGCAGCTCAAGATTTAGGCTCAAACAAATTTGAAGTTATTAAAAACGTAATAATTCCCCTTTCAAAACCCGGCATTTTAAGCGGAATAACTATGGTATTCGTGCCTTGCGTTTCAACATTTTATATCACTCAAAAGCTTGGCGGCGGGCAAGTTGTTCTTATAGGTGACGTTATTGAAACTCAATTTCAAAGCGCAAATAACTACAATTTAGGTGCGGCACTTTCGTTTGTATTGATGATATTAATTTTCATTTGCCTTGGCGTTATGAATTACTTTGGTGCTGATGAAAATGGCGACGGAGGTGTAATTATATGAAAAAGAAAACACCTTTTATATCGAAACTTTATGTTGCACTTATTTTTGTATTTTTGTATGCACCAATAGCAGTTATGATGCTTTTTTCATTAAATTCTACATCAAGCACATATATTTTTTCCGGCTTTTCAACACATTGGTACAACGAGATGTTTAAAGACACAGTCGCTGTTCAGGCATTAAAAAATACGGTTTTACTTGCCGTTTGCACAGCGCTTGTATCTACCGTTTTGGGTGTGCTTGCGGCAGTCGGATTGTTCAATTCAAAATCAAAGCTTTACAAAAGTGCCATGATGACAACAACAAATATTCCTATGATGAATCCCGAAATTGTAACCGGTATTGCAATGATGCTTTTATTTGTTTTTGCAGGCTCTCTTGTAAACAAAAGCGATATTTTAGGCTTTTGGACGCTTTTAATTGCTCATGTAACATTTGCGCTTCCTTATGTAATTTTAAATGTTATACCTAAGTTAAAACAATTTGATATGCATGTTTATGAAGCGGCTCTTGACCTTGGATGTAAACCGATAAAAGCATTTTTCAAAGTAGTTATGCCGGAAATTTTAAGCGGAATTATTACAGGTTGTGTTATGAGTTTTACTCTTTCCCTTGATGATTTCATTATCAGCTACTTTACCAACGGTCCAAGCTTTCAAACTCTGCCTATTTATATCTTTTCAATGACTAAAAAAAGAGTTAAACCTGATATGTATGCACTTTCAACTCTTATGTTTATATCAATTCTTGTGCTTCTTGTTTTAATGAATATAGCACAAAGCAAGGCAGAGAAAAAGGGTAAGCGTGAGGCAAAATGAAAAAGACAGTTACTATTATTTTATCGCTTATTTTAGTTTTTTGTGCATTTCCCATTTCGGCATTTGCAGATAATAATTACTTTGACAAGAAAACAATTGAATACTACAAAGGCTTAGGGCTTCAGGGCACCACAGTAAACGTATACAATTGGGGTGAATATATTTCTGACGGAAGCGAAGATTCAATGAATGTTGTTAAGGAATTTGAAAAGCTGACAGGTTGTAAGGTCAATTATACAAACTATGAGTCAAACGAAAATATGTATTCAAAACTTATCGGCGGCGGAGTTTCTTATGACGTTATCGTTCCGAGCGACTATATGATTGACAAGCTCATAGACGAGGATATGCTCCTTGAGCTTGACTATAAAAACATTCCTAATATGAAATACGTTGATAAAAAGTTTCAAAAGCTTTTTTATGACCCCGACCAAAAATACAGCGTTTGCTATAATGTTGGAACAACGATTTTGATTTATAACAAAAAGCTTGTTAAAGAACCTCCTAAGAGCTGGGATGTCCTATGGGATGAACAATACAAGGGCAAAATTCTAATGTTTAATAACCCTCGTGATGCATTTGCAATTGCGCAGACAAGGCTTGGTATTGATTTTAATTCAACTAACGAGCAGGATTGGGTAAATGCGGCAGAACTTTTAGCCCAGCAAAAGGACAAGGTTAATCCCGTTTATGTTATGGACGAAGTTTTCAACCTTATGGAAAGCGGCGAATACGCATTTGCGACATATTATGCCGGAGACTACGTATTAATGAACGAAAACAACAGTGACTTGGGATATTGTATTCCGGAAGAAGGAGTAAATGCTTTTTATGATGCATTTTGCATTCCGAAATGTTCTAAAAACAAAGCAGGAGGAGAAGCATTTATAAACTTTATGCAAGAGCCTGAGGTTGCACTTGCAAACAGCGAATATATTTACTACAGAAGTGCAAATTACACGGTAGAACAAAACAAAGAAAGTTCTCTTTACGGTAATCCGGCTGTATATTCTAATGCAAAAAAAGTACAGTATTTTAAAAATTTACCGCAAAGCACAAATGAGCTTGAAAACAGGCTGTGGACAGAAGTCAAAAGTGGGCAGCTTTCAACCGACAGTAAGAAGCAGGACAGAAAAATATATTCACAATGCGCTGTTTTAGGTGCTGCGGTAATTGTCGTAATTACAATAAAAATTATAAATAATTCAAAAAAGAAGAAAGAGCAGGATTTGAGTGATTTATATGATTAAATGTGCAATTTTTGATTTAGACGGAACATTGGTAAACACAATTGACGATTTGGGCAATGCGACAGACTATGTTCTTGAAAAGTATGGCAAAGATAAAAAATGGACGATATCAGATTACAGAATGTTCGTCGGAAACGGTGCCAAAAAGCTTATAGAAAGAGCATTTGAGCATACCCTTTCCCCTGATGAACTTGAAAATGCTTATGAAATGTTCAAGATAAAATATCAAGAAATACTTCTTGACAACGCTCATATTTATGACGGAGTAAAAGAACAGCTTGATATATTAAAGCAAAAAGGTGTTAAAATTGCCGTTGTGACTAACAAACCTCACTTAAGTGCAGTAAAAATGATTGAGACACTTTTCGGCAAAGGTTATTTTGATTTAGTTACAGGCGCTAAGGACGACATGCCACGAAAGCCTGACCCGACAACAACTAAAGCAACGCTTAAAGCACTTAATTGCAAAGCAAATGAAGCCATCTTTTTCGGTGACAGCGACGTTGACGTAAAAACCGCAAAAAATGCAGGCATTGAAGCCATCGCCTGCTCGTGGGGCTACAGAAGTTTTGAATCATTACTGGCTCAGTCACCGTCAGCAATAATTGACGAGCCTAAATACATATCTAAACTTTTCTAAATTGAAAAAAAGTGTTGACAAATAAATATCGTTCTGCTATAATGCTAACTGTTGACGCGAGAGTGGCGGAATCGGCAGACGCGCACGTTTGAGGGGCGTGTGGGGCGACTCGTACGGGTTCAAGTCCCGTCTCTCGCACCAAAAATAGCAGATACCATTTGGTATCTGCTATTTTTTTATGTGAAATATTGATATTCTATAATTCAGATGCAGATTGTTTTATTTTTTATATTCAGGGTCATCTTTAACATTTTCGAGAAAAACGGGTCTGAATTAGTTTAATATTTATAAAAATAATTTTGTTAAATACAAATATTGAGTGCCGTTCCAAACAAAGCCAAGTGGAACACCGTTACTGTCATACTGAAAATAAAGGGTATCTGTTCCGTCAGTCTGTGACAAAATAACTCCGTCTTTAGTATTGTAGTAAGTTGTTTTGCCGTTTACAGTCTTACTAAATCACTAACTGCGAAAAGGTACAGTGTACCTTTTCTGCCAAATCAAAGATTTGGCAGTTTCGTGTCTCTTGTGCTTCGCACAATTCACTTCGTTCTCATCATATATAGCAAGTATTATTGCGACTGATTTTCAGTGGCATACCGAGTCAAAACATTCTGAAATTTTATTTAATTGACAATTAAAAATAATTTTAAATATAAGCAATAAAATAAAATCAAATAAAAAAGCAACAATTAAATTAGTCGGAAAATTTAGCATGGGAATTGAAACAATTGTAACGATTAATAACATCAATACTATTAAAAAATAATGAAAAGAATTATAGTGAACATTTATTACAGTATTATCTTTCTCATCTTTTTTAATTGTGATTTTGGGATTAAAACAATTTAAAGTAATATCACTATAGTATACATTGATTTCAGCATCATTTAATTGCCCGTAAAACTTTTCACTCGGAGATAAAAAATAGCCAAATACGATATTTTTTACTTTTGTATTGTTGTAGACATAGTCATACACGGCTTTACCGTTAAAAAAGAGTGATTTCTTATACATTTGTTTCACCTTTTAATATACGATTTTATTTTAATCAATTTACTATGTGTTGACACAGAAACAGAAGCAATAGAAATAGGACCGGAAACAGAAACCACTGCTCCTTTAATTCTGCCTTTATCATCATAAGTATAACTTAAAGTCTCAAAGCAAGTCAAGGCGGAATCATAAATTTTTGGGATTTCTCCCTTTTTATATTTCACGATATTGTGACCATGTTTTATATCAGCTTTCAAAACAAATAATCATTAAAATACTAAATAACAAATAAAGCAATTAACTCAAGCGGTTTATTTGAATATTTTTTTAATCCTTTCTAAAAATATTAACGGTGGTAGAATGGAAAACGAGGATAAATTCAAGCTATCTGTTGACTTGGCGGTGCAAACTATTGAATGCGGCGGAGAAGTAAACCGAGCGGAGGAAACAATTAGAAGAATTAACAACTGCAACTGCAATGTATTTGCCACAACCAATCTGATAGTGGCGCAAAAAGGAAAATACACTCAGGTCAGAAGAATCTATAAAGGCAATGTTAATTTAAGCGAACTTGCAAGAATTAACAGCGTTTCACGTGCGCTTGCAAACGAAAGCAATGCAATACAAAATTATACAGAATATGAAAGTCCTATAATTGAGCTTATAAGTAACTTTTTCGCAACCGCATCTTTTTCACTTTTCTTTGGCGGAAATTTAATTGACGCATTATTTGCAGGTCTTATTTCAATTGCAATAAGCATCGGAAAATTTAACAAAATCGAATTTAATACATTTTCTAAAAATCTTGTCAGTACATTTTTTGCAACAATTCTGTCATTTGTTCCAAGCTTATTAAAAATAAGCGTTCATCAGGACAAAATTATTATCGGAACAATAATGCTCTTTGTGCCGGGGCTTACGGTTGTAAACGCAATAAGGGATATGATGAATTCCGACCTTTTGGCAGGAATGGGTGAACTTTTCGACGCTGTGATGTCGGCATTGTCAATCGCTTTTGCCGTTGCAGGAGCGTTGTGGTTGTTTGGTAAAATATGATTAAACAAATTATTTTTTGCACAATAGGTTCAACCTTTTTCGCTATCGGTATGAAAGCGCCGAAAAATTGCATTTATCTTGTATTTATAGGCTCACTCATAACGGCAAGTATTGAAAGAATGTTAAGCGATTACTACGGCGAACTGATTGCCTGCTGCATTGCAATGATTTGCCTTGTGTTCTTTTGCGAATTAATATCAAGAGTTAAAAAGTTGCCGTCAACCGTTATATTAATGCCGTCAACCATTCCCCTGCTTCCCGGAAGTTCAATATATTATACAATGATGTATGCAATAACATCGGACAATGTAAAATTTATGCACTACGCAAAATCTACAATCCTAACAGGGCTTGGAATATCACTGGGAGCAGTAATCGCCACGATTACAGTAAAATTGTTAGAGAAAAAGAGATTGCCCAAATAGCAATCTCTTTAAAAATTTATATATACTTTTTAAATATGTTTTTTCAATATCGGCTTATACTCTCTTGCCGTTCTTAAACGAATAAGATATTTCCTTACCTGCGTGGAGTTTAATACCTTTAACCGTGCCTGACCATTCCTTTGGAAGCGCTTCATTTTTAAGCATTTCCGCAATACCTGCGCAAACACCGAAATTACCGTCAATTTGGAATGGCGGATGAGCGTCAAAAAGATTTGGATATGAGCCGCCGCCCTTATGAAATTTAGATGACGGACTGATATATGTAAGCTGCTGTTTAATAAGCCTATAAGCATTTTCGCCGTTACCAAGACGTGCCCAAAGACAAACTTTCCAACCGAGCGACCAGCCTGTTCCGCCGAAGCCACGCTTTAAAAGCGATTTTTCAGCTGCCTTATTAAGTTCATCGCTTGCAGGAAGCCTTGCCGGATAAATGCAATAAAGATGGCTTACATGTCTATGCTCAATCTCTGTTTCACCAAAGTCCTCTGCGTATTCAGGTATTCTGCCGTCAGATGCGGGTTTAACCTGTTCAATTTCCGGTGTATCAAGACCGAGTTCACGGCAGTTCGTGAAAAATTCATAGAGAAGTTCCCTATCCATTGAAGGCATATATGTTATGCAAGATGTTGTTCCTGCATCTTTAAATTTATTTTCGGGGCTGATAGACGGACAGGTCACGAGCTGACCGTTATGCTCAACAAGGAAATCCTTAAAAAATGCAAGTCCGCTTTCAAACATAGGCAAAATTCTGTTTTTATATTCATCATCATTAATATAAAGATAATGGTCATAAAGCTGATTTAAAAACCATACGCCACCCATTGCCCACGGTGCATATTGAGTAGTTTCTTCCAAACCTTCAGGATCGCCTGCAGGGAAAGTCATACCCCAAATATCTGTATTGTGGTGAGCGCAAAAGCCATTGCATCCGTAATAATCCTTAGCTGTTTTTTCGCCGTTATAAGCAAGCTTTTCAACAAGCTGAGTGAGCGGCTCAAAACAATCGGAAAGGTTTGCAATATCGGTACACCAATAGTTCATTTCAGTATTGATATTAACAGTATATCCCGACGACCAAGGCGCACGCAAATGCGTATTCCAAATGCCTTGAAGTGTACTTGCATTACTTCCCTTTCTTGAAGACGAAATAGTTAAATACCTGCCGTATTGGAAAAGAAGCGCAACAAGCGAATAATCGTCGCCCTTTTTATTCATATTCTTAATACGTTTATCTGTCGGTAACTCATCATATCCGCCTTCAAGTGTAAATTCGACTCTGTTAAAAAGGGATGAGAAATCCGTCTTATGCTCTGAAAGCAAATCGTTATAGTTTTTAATGTTTTTAAAATAATCAAATGCTCTTTGCTTGGCGTCGGCAGTAGGCATAGATTTGAAATCGACAAAAGAAGTTGCCATAGATACAAGAAGAGTGACGTCCTTTTGATTTTCCACAACAATTGAAGAGTCTGTAAATTTAGCGTTACCCAAAACTTTAATAACACCACAGAATTTCATTCCCTTATCGCCGTAAACTATGCTTTCTCCCTTATTATAATAAGGGGGCTGACATATTTCCGGTGCCTGACCTGTCATAACAAGGCTGTCCTCAAGCGTTTCGACCTTATGATGAAGCTGACTGTCAAAATTAACGCAAAAAGATACACCGCTTTCGCTTTTGATATTAATAACCAAAAGTTGAGACGGATATGAAACAAAAACAGTTTCAGTCAAATTATCAGCCTTAACCGTTGCGACACCGTTTTGCAAATCAAGTGTACGTGAGTAATTTTTAGAATATTTTTTAGAATAATTAATCAAAATATCGCCAAAAGGCAAATATGCATCGCTCCAAACACCGTGCATATTTTTATTGATAATATCCTCTGCTTTTCTGTAATCCTTATCAAAAACAGCTTTACGGGCAGAATCAAGATATTTATAAGCGTCTTTTTTATTATTATCCTTAGGATAACCCGACCAAAGGCTGTCCTCGTTAATTGCAATCCTCTCCTTTTTAAGATTGCCGAATACGAGAGCGCCCATTCGTCCGTTGCCTACAGGTAAAGACTGCTCAAAATATTTTGCTTTTTTAGTATAGTACAATTTATTTTTCATAAAAAATATTTTACTTTATATAAATAAAAATTGCAAGTGAATTAAAAAAGTAGTATAATAAAGTTGAAAAAAATATATTTTTCTTTGTTAAGGGTGATAAAATTATGAAAAAACACATTATTTCAATCGGCAGGCAATACGGTTGCGGTGCTCACGAAATAGCAACAAAGCTTTCCGAAAAGCTCGGTATTCCTTATTATGATAAAGAAATCATTAAAAGAGCAGCAAAGGACAGCGGTTTTGACGAGCACATTTTTACCTTCTATGACGAAAGACCGACAAGAAGCTTTCTTTATAACGTTTCTACCGACGGTTTTTCAAACATAGCATCAAACGGCTTAGCGCTTGAGGACCAAGTATTTCAATATCAGTTTGACACAATAAGAAAGGTTGCCGAGGAAGGAAGCTGCATTATCGTCGGCAGATGCGCTGATTACATACTTAAGGACGATGAGGCACTTCTTACAGTATTTCTTCACGCAAGCGATGACTTTAGGCAAAAGAGAGTTGTTGAGGAATACGGTGTTGAGCCTAAGAATGCCCAAAAAGAGATGAAAGCGGTAGATAAAAAAAGAGCTAGGTTTCACAATTTCTACAGCGAGGAAAAATGGGGCGAAGCTACAACTTATGATTTGTCAATCAATGTTGCAAAACTCGGCATTGACGGTACGGTTGAGCTGATAAGCGAATATATCAAAGCAAAAGGTTAATTAATATTTAACATAATTTTAACTTAATCTTGACTGCCAACTAAAAATAATATATTATGATTATAGGGCAAAGGTGTCTAAAAGACATTTTTGCCCTATTATACTATATAGGTATTTTTATGCTGACTGTAGGTGTTATTATGAAATTTAATAAAGACGGCAAATTTAAAATTATGCAAATTACCGATATTCAGGAAATATATAATGTCTCAAATGACACGTTAAAATTGCTTGAAGCGGCGGTTGAAAAGGAAAAGCCCGACCTTGTTGTTTACACCGGCGATCAAATAAAAGGCTACGGTGTAACATATAAAGGAATGGGAAGCGAACTTGTAAACAATGTTGCAAAAACGATTGACAAGCTAATTGAACCGGTAACAAAAAGGAATATCCCTTTTGCCGTAACATTCGGCAACCACGACAGGCAAGTCGGAATAAGTAACAAAGACCAATTTGAGCAGATTTATAAAAAATATCCGAGCTGTGTAGGTGTTCAGGCTGAGGGTATCGACGGCGGCGGAACCTGTTTTTTAAGCATTAAATCATCAAAGGATGATGACAAGGATGTATTCGGCATATATTTGTTTGACACGGGTACTGATGCTAAGGGCGGAGGATACGAGCCGTTTGACACGAAAATTATCGAGTGGTACAAAAAGACAAGAGACTCACTTAAGGAAAAAAACGGAGACTATATTCCCTCTCTTGTATTTCAGCACATTCCTATGTTTGAACATTACAATGTATTAAAACAGGTTAAGAAAAGTGAAAAAGGCGCAATTCCTGCTTTCAGAATACATAAAGGTGAATATTACAAGATTGATGAAACAAAATGCGTTCCCGGTTCGGTATTGCTTGAGCCGCCTTCAATTCCCGATATAAACACAGGTGAATTTGAAGCGCTTAAAGAAAAGGGTGACATACTCGGTGTATATGTCGGCCACGACCATAAAAACAGCTATGTCGGAAAGTACGACGGAATTGATATCGGTTTCACTCAATCAAGCGGCTTTAATGTTTACGGCAACGGCAAGGAACGTGGAGTAAGATGCTTTGTGATTGACGAAAACGACCCTAAGCATTATGAAACATATACAAAAACTTACCGACAGCTTTGTAACGGTAAACTTCAAAAGCCTGTTTATGATGCTCTTGCAAAGGTTATGCCGACAACAATGGATATGGCAAAACCAATGATTGCAAAAGCCGTCGCAATTATTGCAGCAATTATTGTTATTATAGTTTTACTTGCAAAGTTTTTATAAGGAGGAAAATATGGAAGAAAAGAAGAAAAAAGGCAATGCATTTGTGCGTTGGACTGAAAAGCACGCAGAATTTTGGAAATTCATTAAATTCAACTGTGCAGGTGCACTTTCAAATATTCCGGAACTTGCAACACAGCTAATATTGGTATATCTCGTATTTAAGTGTGCCGATGCTCCCGAATCGAGAGAAACAAAAATTGCATATTACTGCTCAACTTTCGTTGGATATGCCGTTGCATTTGTTCTTAACAGGAAAATTACATTTCATGCAGATGCAAATCCCTTTGTTTCAACAATACTTTATATAATTATGGTTATATTTACTATTTGGGCTAAAGGTATTATCGGTCCATGGCTTTCAAGCTTTACAAACAGCTTTCTTCCTGTTGCGCTGGCACCTACCGTGGCTACGCTTTTGGGTATGGCAGTTCCTATGATTTGGACTTATCCGTGCAACCGCTTTATTATTCACAGAAAGAAAAAAGCACCGGCTGTTGAAGAAAAAAACGAAGATAAATAAGATTGACAAAAGAGAAAAAGCAAGTATAATATTATTTAAGGCAAGGGTGCTGAATAATCCCCTTACCTTTTGCTATTTTAATATAAGGTATTATGTAAAAAAAGAAATGCACCCGACAGAAGCAGGTGCATACATAGCAGAACTTATTCAAAAAATGCTTGAGCAAAGGACAAGCGGTTTAAATTTAAAAATATAAAAAACGGTACTGTTATCATTACAACAACAGTACCGTTTTTTTATCAGTTAGATTGATAAGCAAGCTCTAAGGAATATTTGTCACATACGGCAAAGTGAAAATCAACACCTGTTTTATCTGAAAATTTAGTGAGAATGTCAAAGAAATCGTCTAAGTTAGTATTATTGTTATTAATTATATCTATAGTCGAGTCAACAAAAACATCAGTCAAATCATAGTCGCTTGCGCAAAGCCCTACAAGAAAACCGCAAAGAGCAGTTGCACCCTCAATACCAAAATCAGACACGTTAATAAGCCTAATATTACTTGGCAGGCGGGTTGAGAGTTTATCTGAAACATCAATAAATATAACGTTTCCTTTACTTTCAGCAGCTGTATTAATGCAAGCCTCACACATAATACGTGTTTTGCCAACGCCGTTAATACCCGTAATGTATTCTACCATAATTATGTCCCCTTTAAATTATTTGCAAAATCAATTGCTATAATAACAGTATCACATAATTAAGAATATGCAAAAAACAAACGGTTAATGTTAAATTAAATTAATATGAACAATTTATTATTTGATTTTATTAACAATTATCATAACGATTCCGAGAATTACAAGGATAACGCCGGTTACTCTGTTAAGTGTTTCCGGTTTTGCTTTATTTGCAAGAAACGCTGCAATTTGAGCAAATATAAGAGTTGATAACATACAAAAAGCTAATGTCCACCAATCGGGAGCGCCGCCGATTGCAAAATGACTGATTGAGCCGGTAAATGCAGTAAACGCCATAACAAAAACGCTTGTTCCGACTGCGGTTTTAAGTTCATATCCGAGAACGGATGTAAGCACAAGAAGCATCATCATTCCGCCGCCTGCTCCAATGAAACCGCAAATAAAGCCAACCATTGCGCCGCATAATGCTGAACGGACTATTTTTTGCTTTGGAGTTGCCTGTGTAAATCGTGCCTTAGGCTCTGTAACAGGTTTAACAATAAACTTAATACCCAAAAACAAAGTCATTACAAACGAAAATCCGCCCATAGTTGTGCTTGGCACCTTACTTGAAACAAAACTTCCGACAAGAGTAAACAGCAAAACAAATATCATCATAACAATACCGTTTTTGATGTCAATATTTTTATTTTTTCCATAAGTATAAGCCGAAGCGGCACTCGCCAAAACATCACTTGCAAGAGCAATACCGACAGCCATATAAGGGTCCATATCAAGAAAGGTAATAAGCATAGGACTGATAACGGCAGCAGCACTCATACCTGCAAAACCCGTACCCAATCCTGCGCCTATACCTGCCACAAGGCAAACAATAAATTTAATAAGCATTGTATCATTCCTTTTTTGTATATGCTGTTTTTCCAATTAGTATATTCCAATTATCTAATATATGTATTATAACGCTTACGCTCTCAAAGTCAACATACACAAAATGATAAAAGAGTCTATTATTTTTATGCTTATTTAATATATTATTAAGTTTGTAAAAAATAAGTTAAATTAATGTAAAATTAATCTTGTGTTTGCTAATTTAAAGTGCTATAATTAAATGGAAATTTTTTTACGAAAAGGGGTTTTTTAATGGCTAAAACCAAAGCTGCCGAGTCAAAGGTTACGGCAGCGGCAAAAAAGTATATGAAGCCGTCTGAGGTTGCCACCTTCGGTATCGGACTTTTCGGTGTAGCTCTTTTAACAGGCTGGATGCCGGATTATACAACTACTTTCTTTGCCGACTTCGCATTTAAGGGAAAAGGTTTTGACTCTGCTTCTCTTTCACACATTGTAGAGGTAGTATTCCTTATTGCCGGCTTCGTGGGTGCAATTTGTGAGCTTATTATCGGCGTTCTTGTTGACAGAACAAAGACAAAGCTCGGTAAGGTTAAGCCTTGGGTAGGCTTCGGCGCTATTCCGCTTGCTATTATTTCGATGCTTGTATTTGTTGCACCTAATACGACATCGTTCGGTCTTGCGTCAGTTTGGATGATAGTTATCTATTGTCTTTACACCGCTGTATCGTGTGCGGTTGAGTCTCCGTCAAACTGCTTTGGCGCACTTTGCTCGCCTAATCCGGCTGAAAGAAGCAGTGCTATTTCAATTGCTTCATTCTTGCGTTCTGTAGGTCAATCAGGCGGACAGGTAGTAATCATCGTAGTAGGCGCTCTTATGAAAGCTCTTATGGGTCAACAGCAGTTCAAAAATGCTGAAGGTCAAGGTATCGACCTTATTATTTCAACTGCTATTTGCGCACTCGGTATGATTATCTTTGTTATGATTTTCTTTGCAAACAACAAAGAACGTGTACCTTACACATCTGAAAAGGTTTCTCTTTTAGAGTCAATCAAGCTCGTATTTACAAATAAGAACCTTCTTATGGTATCGCTTACAAAGGTATTTGGCTTCGGTCGTGGCGTTTACGGCACGGTATCGCTTTACATAGCTATTTATCTTCTTGGCTCAAAGGGCTTAAAGCTTGCGCTTATGCTTCCAATGGGTATCGGTACTGCAGTAGGTACTCTTCTTGTAAACCTTGTACTCAAGAAATTCTCTACTAAGAAGACATTTATTCTCTTCTGTTGCTACGGTGCTTCAGCACTCGCTATTCTTTTCTTGGTATCAAAGGGTATTGGCTTCAATTCAAATCTTATCGTTCCGTTCCTTATCCTCAACTTCTTCTGCGGTATTCAGCACGGTAACACAAATGTTACACCTAACATTATGATTGCAGACTGTGTTGACGAAATGGAATACAAGACAGGCAAAAGGCAGGAAGGTCTTGCTTATGCAGGCTACGGTCTTTTCTCAAAGATTGCTTCTGCGTTCACAAAATTCCTCGGTCCTTGGCTTGTTTACACATGGAGCCAGTACAAAATTTCAACTGACCCTAACGTAGCTTACGCATCACAGGACAACACCGTTCTTTCACGTTTCTTAATGATTTATACAATCGTTCCTGCTATCTTTGTAATTCTTCAGTTCATCCCTATCCTCTTCTATGATATGACAGGTGAAAAGAAAGCAAGAATTACTGCCGCTCTTGCAGAAAAGAGAGAGAACGAAAGCAAGGAAAAGGCAGATGCCGATGAAGTAAAAAAAGAATATGAAGAATTAAGCGAAGAAATTTCGGAATAAGGAGGGATTAGTTATGGCTGAAACAAAAGAAAAGAAAGGCTTTAACGCCGCTCTTTATGCAGTTGTTGCAGGTATTGTTGTAGCGGTAGCACTCGTACTTATCACAATATTTGCTTTCACAACAAGATATACAGGCTTTTCTAACGAAAAGGTAGCTCAGGCTTATGTAGATACAATCGTTCAAACAGGCGACGGATACAACGCTTATAAGAACACACTTGTATCAAAAAATCAAAAATTCGGTAAATTCGTAACAAACGCTTATATGCTTCCTTATATTAATGAGGACGCTGAAAAAGCTTCATTCGTAGGTACAGGTACCGACGAAGAAATTGCAAAAACAGACGAAGTTTACGATACAATGTATGACTACTATGTTGAGCTTCTTCAAAAATACGGCCTTGACGATATCGACGCTGTATTCAACGATTACTTTGCTAAGTTAAGCGAGGTAAGAAAAGAAGTATTTGGCGACGAATATATGGATACAGACTTTATGTTCTCTGTATTTGAATCAAATGTATCAAAATACGGTAAGTCACTTACAGGTACCGAGGAAGAGCTTGGTGCCGACGACAAAACCGTTATTCAAAAGGCAACAACAGGTAAGTATCAGGAAATGTTCGGCAAGGACTACAAGTTCACTGCTACAGTTAAAAATTCAACCGACTTAAGCGACAGCGAAAAAGACGCTTACGTTAAGGAATATAAGGAGAGAATTACTCCTGTTGCCGCTTCGGGCGAAGCTAAGGCTGACAAATTCGGTCTTAAGGATACAGATAAGAAGAACACGCCTAAATCAGATATGGTCGGTGCATTTAAAAAGCTTGACTGTTCAGAGGATATCAGCGCAGTTACAAAGTGCGACGTAGACGTTACACTTGCAGACGGCACAGTAGTTGCAACACAGCAGGTTTATGTTGTTAAAATCGGCAACACCTGGTATGTTGACAATACAAATGTTGACACCTCAGGTCTTTATCTTGCAAAATAAATCAAATTATTTTAATGCCTTACAGTTAGTTCTGTAAGGCATTTTTATTTGCAAATATTTCTATTGTTGTTGTTAATCAGGTCAAACGGAATTATTCAAACATATTATTATAAGCTTAGAAAAGGTAAAAAATCAATTACTGTTTTTTGGGCAAAGATAAGAGGAATTAAGGGATATCAAGTAAGAACATACAAGGTATACAAAGGCAAGAATATATATTCTAAGTGGTCAAGCGTTAAAAACATAAAAACAAAATAGATATACGCAAAAAAATAACTGCATCAACATAAATTGATGCAGTTATTTTTATTTAACCTTAACTTTAATCGTTTTGCTCCAAGAATAATACGTATATTTTTTGCCGCTCTTTTTATATGCACGAACACGCACATAATAATTCTTTTTACTCTTGGCGGTAGTGAGAGTTTTTGAAGTTTTAGATGAGCCACTCACCTTTGTACTCAAAAAATTCTTTTTAAAATTAGATGTTGTGGACCACATAACCTGATAGCCTGATACACCGCTTCGTTTTTTCCATTTTACGTTTATTTTCTTTTTCTTGCTTGATTTTGCACTTTTGAGCGTTACAGACTTATTTTTAGTCTTAATTGAAAGTGCACCGCTTTTAGTGCCGACAAATTTAATATTATCGGCAGATTTATATGCTGCAACCTTGATTTTATATGATTTATTAGGCTTTAACCCTGTAACTTTTGCAGAAACGGTAGAAGCTTTGGAAACAGACTTTTTAAACTCATAGCTTTTAGTTGATGAATTGTAGATATAAATTCTATAGCCTGATGCCCTGCTGACCTTCTTCCATTTAACGGTTATTGAAGTATCGGTTGAGGAAAGCTTAATACCCGACACCTTGCCCGGCTTGGTAGCAACATTAAGCTGAAAGAAATTGCCCCATTTTATATTGCCACCTTTTTGAGTGTAGGCACGTATTCTTACCGGGAATCTATATGCAGATTGAAGATTAGAAAATGTAAGATTAGTTTCGCCTGTATATGCATAATCTGCCCAATTGCCGTAAGCGTCCCCAATTTGAACCTGATAACCTGTTGCGCTGTCGATTTTATTCCAAGCAAGTGAAACGCTGCTTGTTGTTGATGCGGTAACATTAACAATAAGCTCATCGCTCATATTCTTAAAAACAGGAATATAAAAGGTCCTTGTCATTGAAAGAATACCTGCTTTTGAATAGCCGTTATAAGATGACACAGCCTCGCTTGCCGCCGCCTGAACATTTTTCATATATTCATTAGAATATTTATTTGACGAGGTCGGACTAACATTAAACTTTTGAAGATAACCCGTGTTTTGAGATTTAAAACTGTTTGCAACATACTTTGTGCCGTAGTAAATCGCTTTATAAGGATTAGTCCACGGTCTGCCATAGCCGCTTACGGTATTGCCCATATAAGTTGTTCTGCAATCTCTTACCAAAACGTATCCGCTTGCGCCCTCCTCATAACCCTTTGCGGTTTCATTATAAAGACGAACGTAATAATAATCGCCCTTATTTGCTCGCCACGTCATATATTGATTAGAGGAAATTGAGGTAACAGTACCGCCTGTCGGGTCAACATTAGGGTTGGCACTGTAAAGCTTCGTTGCCTTTTTCGTTTTAAGAAAGCCTGCCGCCCAAGCCAAGCCGTCTTTAGCGCCGGTATATGCACCGATATTAAAATAATTATAAATGCCCTGAAAAGGACTTGTAGAGCCGTTTACAGCCGTTGCCGAAGCTGTAGCGCCACCGTTTTCCTGCCTAATTTTAGCAGCTATATAATAAGCATTAAGGCCGAAATCCTGAGCCGCCTTCATAATAACGTCCGAATACTTGGTTGAGGCATCATACATTTTTACGTTTTGACCGGTAGTTCTGTAAGAAATAAGTGAATTATGCATCCAAGTGCCGTTCAAAATGGCTTCGACGCCTTCTTTAGTTTGCGTGCCGTCATAAGAGGTGGATTCAAATTGAAAAATATGTTTTTCATCAAGGAAATTCCTTGGGTCCATATAGTATTCAACAGCGCTCTTTGAAGCAGAAACCCAATCGCTTGCTTCTTGGATTACATACTTGCCGTTTTTATGACACGTTGAACATTTGCAAAACAAAGATGTATCGCCTGTTGCCGATTTAGAAATAAGCTGATTTGAATGTTTTGAACGTTCGCCGTCAATTGCTGATTCCCAATCAAGATTAGTCATAAGCGGTTTAAAAATCCAATATGGATATTTATTATGTAATTCGTTAAGTTTTTCGGCATAATCACGAGGAAAACCTTGAGAAACCAATTTTTCCGTATAACTTTGAGCCGAAGCAGTTAAAGGTACAACAGTTGTTATTATCATTAATATTGACAAAAGCAAAGAAATAACTTTTTTCAAAATATTACCTCCTGCAATAATTTGCAATGTTTTAAAGTTTTTTAACGGCATAGGTATACCGTCTGTAATTTTTCTTGTATATAATAACATTAAGCAACATAAATTGTCAACAAATTTTGAATTTTGTAATAATTTATGTGACTTTTGTTGACATGAATTAGTTAATGTTGTATTATGTATTAAGAAGTACAAAAGTAAAGGAGGAATTGTTTTGGAAAAAACAAATATCCCGGAAATACTCAAAGCTTGCAGAAAAGGAGTAAATATGACGCAGGCTCAATTTGCAAAAACAATCGGCATCAAACGTAGTGCATATGCTTACTACGAAAGCGGAAGAACAAGGCCGAAAATTGAAACGCTCAGAACTATTGCAAAAGTTTACGGACTTGACGTAAACACTCTTATTTCTAATGAAGATTCAAATTCTCTTCACCAAGATAATGATCAAAAAATAAATTTTGATATAAAAGATTTTAATGATACGTTTTACGATTTATCAGAGAATGAAAAAGCTATAATTATGAAGCTCAGAATTATGAATCGTGAAAAGCGCACAAAAATAATTAACGAAATATTTGAATAAAAAAAATCCGACTGTCAAAAAGCAATCGGATTTTTTATTTTTCTTGAAAAATAAAGTTAAACTTCAGGCTTAGGTTCACGATTTAACAGCGAATTAACTGCAACACGAGGTGAAACTATTCCGTTTACAACGTTATTAACAGCATTAATAATCGGCAAATCTATATTATATTTTTTGCCGAGTTTAATTGCAGCCGGAAGTGCATTAATACCCTCAACAACCATTCCGACCTTTTTCACTGCCTCGTCAGGACTCAATCCCTGACCTATAAGAAAGCCGGCATTATTATTGCGTGAATGAAGACTTGTGCACGTTACAATTAAATCCCCCATACCGGTAAGACCGCTAAAAGTATCCGGCGAGCAACCCATAGCATTGCCAAGCCTTGAAAGTTCAGCAAGACCTCTTGTGATAAGAGCGGCGGTAGCGTTGTCACCATATCCCAAGCCTCGTGAAATACCCGTTGCAAGGGCTATAATATTTTTCATTGCTCCGCAAATCTCAATCCCTTTGATGTCCGTATTAGTATAAACTCGCATAAAAGAACTTGAGAAAAAGCATTGAACAATCTTTGCGATTTCAATATCCTTGCAAGCGGATACAATAGTAGTCGGCATATCAATGCTAACTTCTTCAGCATGAGTAGGGCCTGAAAGAGCGACATACTTGACAGTCGGATTTTTAATTTCATCATTGATAACTTCTGTCAAGGTCATAAGTGTATCGGCTTCAATCCCCTTAGCAACATCAACAATTATTTGGTTATCCTTGATATACGGCTTACATTTTTTTGCCGTTTGGCGAACAAAAACGGACGGCACAGCAAACATAATTATATCTTTGTTTTCAATTGCCGATTTTATATCCGTAGTATATTCGATGCCTAAAGGGAGTGATACATCGGGTAACTTGGGGTGACGGGAGGTTTTCTTCAGTTTTTCAATTTCATCAGGCAAAGCCGACCAAACTGTAACCTCTTTATTTGTGTTTTTTAACATTTTGGCAAGCGCAATTCCCCATGTGCCTGCACCTAAAATTGCTATAGAATTCAATATTTTTCTCCGTGGTAATAATTATTCATCCTCTTTTGGTAAATCGGATGTGCAATGACAGCATTTAACTGCATCAATAGGAATTTCGCTTTTGCAAAAAGGACAAATCTTAGTTGTCGGCGCTTCTTCCTTATGCTCTTCTTTTTTCTTTGTAAGGTCAAGCATTTTATTGATTGCCTTGACAATACAGAAAATAATAAATGCCATAATAAGGAAGTTAATTACGGCAGAAATGAACGAACCGTAATCTATATAATTGTCGCCGACAAGATGAATTTTGCCTTGCACCTCTGCGCCGCCTATACAATTAATGAGCGGTTTAATAATGTTATCCGTAAGTGAAGTAACGATTGCGGAAAACGCACCGCCTATAATAACGCCGACAGCAAGGTCAATTACATTTCCTCTTGAAATAAATTCCTTAAATTCAGCTAAAAACTTTTTCATTTAAAATTCCTCTTTTTATACTTTAATTATCTTTATAATATCATAATACACCCGTAAAATCAAATTTTGGAATAAACGATTTATCCGCAGAACTCAGTTCCTGAATAAAAAGTTTATCAAATGAATTATCAAACGCATAATTTACTACTTTTTCATATTCACGCTTTGTGATTTTTCGATTAATTTCAGGAAATTCACTCAAATCACCGCAAGGGGTATACTGAGCCATAAGAGAAACAAAGGTATTAGGAAAATTTGATTTAATAAAATCAAGAACGGCAATTGAGGAGTTGGTATTTTGCGGCAAAATCAAATGACGAATAATCATACCCGATTTCATAATATCGCCGTCAAATTTATCCTCAACCTGACGCCTCATTTCCAAAAGCGCCGCCGACGCTTTTTCAAAATAATCCGCCGCCTTTGAATAGCGCATTGCTTTTTCAGCTCTTATATATTTCAAATCGGGCAAATAGATATCAATAAGCCCATCTAACGCTTTGAGTGTTTCCACCTCTTCATATCCGCTTGAATTATAAACTATTGGCACAGGAGATTTCCATCTGCTAAGCACCTTTGCAAGCCTTTTTGCATAATGAGTGGGATTTACCAAATTAATATTATTTGCACCCTGAGAAATAAGATTTTCAAAAATAGAAATAAGTTTATCATCGCTTATTTCAACGCCTTTATTTTCAGCGCTGATTTCATTATTTTGGCAAAATACACATTTCAAATTACAACCTGAAAAAAATACAGTACCGCTCCCCTCTTTGCCGCTTATGCAAGGCTCCTCCCAAAAATGGAGTGCCGCTCTTGCAACACGAAAATTATCGGGGCTTTGGCAAAAGCCGAGATTAACGCTTCTGTCAACATTGCAATGCCTTGGGCAAATCGAGCAAATCATATCAACGCCTTATATATGTCGCCTTTTTTAAAAGGTGTTTGCGCCGCTATCTCCTTAGCCGCATTATTAATCGACATACCCTTTTCCACAAGATTTTTAGCCATTTCAACAGCCATTTCAAGCGTTATATCTTCATTAATATCTTCTTTTTTGCCCTCAATTATAATCACATATTCACCCTTTGGTGATTTATCGCTGTAATATTCTATCGCCTCATCAAAGGTAAATCGGAGAACTTCCTCGTGGATTTTAGTGAGTTCTCTTACAAGCGCTATATTGCGATTACCGAACACCTTGCGCATATCGTTAAGTGTATAAATAAGTTTATGAGGTGCTTCATAAAAAATCATAGTGCGTTTTTCATCCTTAATCTCTTCAAGATGTTCACGTCTTGATTTTTTATTAACCGACAAGAAGCCTTCAAAAGTAAACCTTCCCGTAGGCATACCCGATATTGCCAGTGCTGTTGCAAATGCAGTGGGTCCCGGAACAGACTGCACCACAATACCAAGTTCATGGCAAAGAGCCACCAAGTCCTCACCGGGGTCGGAAATAGCCGGCATACCTGCATCGGTAACAATTGCACAGCTTTCACCTGCAAGTATTCTTTGGCAGATAATCTTCCCTCTTTGCCTTTTATTATGTTCAAAATAAGAAACCATTTCTTTTTTTATATCAAAATGATTAAGAAGCTTTAAAGTGACTCTCGTGTCCTCTGCTGCTATAAAATCAACGCTTGCAAGAGTATCTATTGCTCTCGGTGAAAAATCGCTTAAATTTCCGATAGGAGTACCCACAACATATAATATTCCGCTCATTTATCATATCCGTCGGCATACGACCCATAAATGTCCAGCATTTCGGGTGTAAATTTACCGTTTTCCTTTTTAATTATTAATTGCGGCTCTACCCTTAAAAAAGGCTTAGCCCCCTTTTGCCCCTGAACAAGAAAGAGAAAAGGCTGTTCTGTGTTCTTATCCTGAACAAAACGAAGTCTTTTAGGCTCAAGTTTATATTTACGCATAAGTTCTAATGTGTCAACCAGCCTTTCGGGACGATGGCACATACAAAATCTGCCTCCGTATTTAAGCAGGTAATTTGCAGCCTTACACGCATCTTCAATATTACAGCAAACCTCGTGCCTTGCAATACGTGCACTCTCCCCAAGGGATTCAATACCTGTGCCGACAGGTTTATATGGCGGATTCATAGTAACAAGAGAAAACTTTTCCGCCTCAAAAATTTCATTAATCTTTCTCAAGTCACAATTAAAGGGCTTAAGCCTATCTTCAAGATGATTAATTTCTATTGAATGGCAAACCTGCTCATAAGCATTTTTTTGAATGTCAAGGCAAGATACGTTATTTATTTTTTCATTTCTGAGCCATAAAAGAGGAATAATTCCACAGCCTGTTCCCATATCGAGAGCCTTATCTCTCGGTTTAATTTTTGCGAAATCGGAAAGAATAACTGCATCGGTACCAAACGTATGGTCAGAAGAAACTGCTATTTTTATGTCATCGGACAATCTTTCATAATTAAACATACGCATATTATATCATATTTGATAAAAATTTCAAACAAAAAAGAGCAAGTAAATGTAACTTGCTCTTAAATTATTATTTTGTTTTAACGCTCATCTTTTTGGACCAAGAGGAAAACTGACGTTTTCCGTCAATCGTTTTATAGCAACGCATTCTTACATAATACTTTTTCTTCTTTTTAAGAGATGAGAAAGTTTTTGACTTAGTTGAATTTTTAGAAATTATATAAGACTTCGTTTTTTTCTTAGAAAAAGAAGATGATGTGCTGTATTGAATTTGATAACCCGAAGCGTTAGAATCCTTGTTCCAAGAATAAGTAATCTGCTTTGACTTTTTGGATTTAAGGGAAGTAGGAGTCGGTTTGGCAGGAATAATCATAAAACTTGAAGTAAGTTCGCCCTTATAATTATTTCCGACAAAATTGACGTATACCCACGCTTTTCCCGTCTTGAAGTTATCATCGTATGTGACAACATATTCACTCGGTGAAATCAAATTACCTACACTGTCATAAACAGTTACACTCGGATACGAACCGTAAGGATTAAAGGCAATTTTAGTTGCTGAAAGCTTAACGGTAGAAGGCGCATAAATATTTTGAACAATATATTCATTTGAACAAGATTTACACAAAAGTTTTGAGAAGCCGTTTAATCTATTTTCTTTATCATCGTCCGCAACAGCTTTTACGAAAAAGTTTGTATAGCAATGATTATGAATATTTAGCGAAGCGGAAAAGGAATATGTTCCTTTTAAACATTCAAGTCTAAAATAGTACGGCTTTCCGGCTTCTAAATAAGTTGTAGACACAAAAGAATATTCATTTTCTGTATTTACATTAGAATTAATAACATTATTTTCTGAGTCATAAACTGTGAGAAAGACGTCACTTAACGGTAATTCTACACCTGACACGGTAAAATCATAATAATTTGATGAAAGGCAATCAAATTTCAGCCATAAATATTTTGTTTGAGATGAACTGCTGTCAACTTTTTCATTAACAGTTTGACCTAAACTTATGCCGATTGCCGTTTTCATTGTATTTGCCAAGGCATTGGAAGAAAAAGAAAAAAGGCTAACAAACACAAACAAAACAGCTACTAATATTGAACTAATTTTTTTCATAATTCACCTAACTTAATTTTAATCTATTATATATTTATATTTTACTCTAATATATAACAAATTTCAATAGACGAAAGAAAAAAGGTTGCCGCAAAAAGCGACAACCTTTTAAATTTAGAAAGTAAAATATAGATTACTCGTTGATAGCTGTAACAACGCCTGAACCTACTGTTCTACCACCTTCACGGATAGCAAAACGAAGACCTTCTTCAATAGCGATAGGAGTGATGAGCTCAACGTTCATTACAACGTTATCGCCAGGCATACACATCTCTGTACCTTCAGGAAGAGTGATAACACCGGTTACGTCAGTTGTTCTGAAATAGAACTGTGGACGATAGTTGTTGAAGAAAGGAGTATGACGGCCACCTTCGTCCTTAGAAAGAACGTAAACCTGACCTGAGAACTTTGTGTGTGGGTGGATTGAACCAGGAGCTGCAAGAACCTCGCCTCTCTCGATATCAGATCTCTGAACACCACGAAGAAGACAACCGATGTTGTCACCAGCCTCAGCATAGTCAAGAATCTTTCTGAACATTTCGATACCTGTGCAAACTGTTGAACGGATTTCGTCATGAAGACCAACCATTTCAACTGTATCGTTAGTGTTAAGCTTACCTCTCTCTACTCTACCTGTAGCAACTGTACCACGACCTGTAATTGTGAATACGTCCTCAACAGGCATAAGGAAAGGAAGGTCTGACTTACGGTCAGGAGTTGGGATATACTCATCAACTGCATCCATGAGTTCCTTAATGCAATCGCAAGCAGGATCGTCATTTGATGAAGCCTCAAGAGCCTTAAGAGCTGAACCCTTGATGATTGGGCACTCGTCATCGAAATCATACTCAGCGAGTGTTTCACGAACTTCCATCTCTACGAGCTCAAGGAGTTCTGGGTCATCAACTTGGTCAGTCTTGTTAAGGAATACGATGATTGCTGGAACGCCTACCTGACGAGCAAGGAGAAGGTGTTCTTTAGTCTGAGCCATAGGACCGTCAGTTGCAGCGATAACAAGGATAGCACCATCCATCTGAGCAGCACCTGTGATCATGTTCTTGATATAGTCAGCATGGCCCGGGCAGTCAACGTGAGCATAGTGACGCTTGTCAGTTTCATACTCAACGTGAGCTGTGTTGATTGTGATACCACGTTCTCTTTCTTCAGGAGCCTTATCGATATCTGCATAGTCCTCAAACTTTGCATAGCCCTTGTTTGCAAGATACTTTGTGATAGCAGCAGTAAGAGTAGTCTTACCATGGTCAACGTGACCGATTGTACCAATGTTTACATGTGGCTTGGTACGATTAAAATGTTCTTTTGCCATTGGAATTTTCCTCCTTAAAATTTACAATAGAAAAATTGTCAAAGATATTCTATCAAATAAGAATAGAAATATCAAGAGTTTTTTATAAAATTATATGCAACTAATTAGTCTTTCTTAGCTCTTTCGCTAATGATAGACTCACTAATTGACTTAGGAACAGGCTCGTAACCGTCCGGCTCCATTGTGTACTGACCACGACCCTGAGTCTTTGAACGAAGGTCATTAACGTAGCCAAACATTTCTGAAAGCGGAACTCTTGCATTAATCTGCTTAGCACCTGCTCTGTCTTCCATACCCTGAATCTGTCCACGACGAGAGTTAAGGTCGCCGATAACATCGCCCATATATTCTTCAGGAACGATAACCGTAACCTTCATCATTGGTTCGAGGATGATTGGGTTAGCCCTCTTAGCAGCATCCTTGAATGCCATAGAACCTGCAATCTTAAATGCCATTTCTGATGAGTCGACTTCGTGATAAGAACCATCATAAAGCTCAACTCTAACGTCAACAACGTTGTAGCCTGCAAGGATACCACTCTTCATAGCACCCTGAATACCGGCGTCAACAGCAGGGATATATTCCTTAGGAATAGCACCGCCGACGATTTGGTTTACAAATTCGTAGCCCTTGCCGATGCCATTTTCATCAAGGTTAGGCATAATACGAATCTTAACGTGACCGTACTGACCTGAACCACCTGACTGTCTCTTATACTTAAGGTCTGAAGAGCTTTCCTGCTGGATTGTTTCCTTATAAGCAACCTGAGGAGCACCAACGTTAGCCTCAACCTTAAATTCACGAAGAAGACGGTCAACGATAATCTCAAGGTGAAGTTCACCCATACCTGCGATAATAGTTTGTCCTGTTTCTTCGTCAGTATATGCTTTAAATGTTGGGTCTTCTTCTGCAAGCTTTGCAAGAGCAATACCCATCTTTTCCTGACCTGCTTTAGTCTTTGGCTCAATAGCAACACGGATAACTGGGTCAGGGAAATTCATTGATTCAAGAATGATTGGATGATCTTCGTCACAAAGAGTATCACCTGTTGTAGTATTCTTTAAACCTACTGCAGCAGCGATATCACCTGAATAAGCTACAGGAATATCCTCTCTGTGGTTAGCGTGCATAAGAAGGATTCTGCCCATTCTTTCCTTTTGGTCCTTAACAGAGTTAAGGCAAGGAGTTCCGGCAGCAATCTGACCTGAATATACACGGAAGAAACAAATCTTACCAACGAACGGGTCAGTAGCAATCTTGAAAGCAAGAGCTGAGAATGGCTCGTCATCAGATGAATGACGGAATTCTTCCTCTTCTGTATCAGGATTTACACCCTTGATTGAGTCAACGTCGGTAGGAGCCGGCATATAGTCAACAATTGCATCAAGGAGTGGCTGAACACCCATATTACGATAAGCTGTACCGCAGCAAACAGGAACCATTGAGTTTGCGATAGTAGACCTACGGATAACCTTCTTGATTTCGTCGACAGTAATAGCGTCTTCGCCCTCTTCGAAGTATTTTTCCATAAGGTCCTCATCCATCTCAGCAACATGCTCAACAAGCTCAGTTCTGTACTTTGCAGCGAGTTCCTTCATATCATCAGGGATTTCTCTGATTTCAAATTTCATACCCTTTTCTTTATCAGGATCGATATAGATAACGGCATGGTTTTCTACGAGGTCAATAATACCCTCAAAGGTATCCTCACTTCCGATTGGAAGCTGGATAGGAAGAGCATTACATTTAAAACGGTCTTTAACCATATTAAGAGCTCTGTAGAAGTCAGCACCCATAATATCCATCTTATTAACGAATATCATACGAGGTACTTTATATTCATCAGCCTGGCGCCATACGGTTTCAGACTGTGGCTCAACACCGCCCTTTGCACAAAGAACAGTAACTGAACCGTCAAGTACACGAAGTGAACGCTGAACCTCAACTGTGAAGTCAACGTGACCCGGTGTATCGATAATATTGATTCTATGCTTTTTCCAGAAACAAGTAGTTGCAGCAGATGTGATTGTGATACCACGCTCCTGCTCCTGCTCCATCCAGTCCATTGTTGCAGCACCTTCGTGTGTTTCACCAATCTTGTGGTTTACACCTGTATAATACAGAATACGCTCGGTGGTTGTAGTTTTACCTGCATCAATATGAGCCATAATGCCAATATTTCTTGTCATCTCAAGAGATACTTGTCTTGACATAATACCCTCCTATTAATATCTGAAATGAGCAAATGCTTTGTTTGCTTCTGCCATCTTGTGTGTATCGTCGCACTTCTTAACTGCGCCGCCTGTCTTATTGACAGCGTCCATAATTTCAGCAGCAAGACGTTCTCTCATAGTTCTCTCTGAACGCTGACGAGCGTAAAGAGTAATCCAACGAAGACCTAAAGTCTGTCTTCTTTCAGGACGAACCTCAAGAGGAACCTGGTAAGTAGCACCGCCGACACGGCGAGCCTTTACCTCGAGTACAGGCATTACGTTTTCCATTGCAGCTTCAAAAGTCTCTAATGGGTCGTTGCCTGTTTTTTCCTTAATGATGTCGAATGCGTCGTAAACGATTTTCTGAGCGACGCCCTTCTTTCCATCAAGCATGATGCTGTTGATAAGTCTGGTTACAAGCTTTGAATTGTAAAGCGGATCAGGTAATACATCACGCTTAGCGATTTGGCCTCTTCTTGGCATCTTCGCTTCCCTCCTTCATAATTTTTAATGAGTTCATAGGTACTCGGTTTTTCCGTGGAGTCAACAAAAGGTCATATACGCTGTAATTATATATAGGTATATAAACTATTGTTATCCATTAAAATAAGGCTTATTTCTTAGCAGCCTTTGGCTTCTTTGCACCGTACTTAGAACGGCTCTGCATTCTGCCGTTTACACCCTGTGTATCAAGTGTACCACGAATAATATGGTAACGTACACCAGGAAGGTCCTTAACACGGCCGCCACGAATCATAACTACAGAGTGTTCCTGAAGGTTATGACCAACGCCCGGAATGTATGCAGATACTTCAATACCGTTAGTAAGACGAACTCTGGCAATCTTACGAAGAGCTGAGTTAGGCTTCTTAGGTGTAGCAGTCTTTACTGCAGTACAAACGCCACGCTTTTGAGGTGAGTTGTTATCTGTAACAACATTTTTCTTAGTGTTTAAGCCCTTTAAAAGTGCAGGTGTCTTTGACTTCTTTTCGATAGTCTTACGACCTGTTCTTACGAGCTGATTAAAGGTAGGCAATAGTTTATCTCCTTTCAAAAATTATTTTATACGCTGTGTGCGTATAAGTCATACGCCGAAAAATCGGCATATCAATTAAACGCACACCTCGGGGCAAGCCAAAGCTTACCCCGAAATGTTGTATTATTTGCTAAAAAGTTGCATAAAAATTTGTTGATTATATACAAACTTATCTCACACGATTTAGCATTATACCACTACTGCATAGTGTTTGTCAAGAGTTCTTGTAATTGTTCAAGATTTAAAATTTCATCGCTGTTTTCAGCGGCAAAATAACTCGGAACAACATCAACCTTACGGAATACGTCCATACCTGTACCGGCAGGAACAAGTTTACCGATAATAACATTTTCCTTAAGACCGATAAGCGGGTCGCTCTTGCCTCTGATAGCGGCATCGGTAAGAACTCTTGTTGTTTCCTGGAAGGAAGCGGCTGAAAGGAATGAATCTGTAGCAAGAGAAGCCTTTGTAATACCCATAAGAATAGGAATATACGTTGCTTTCTTAAGATTTTCCTCACCTGCTTTAATTCTTGCATCAATCTTGTCGTTTGCTTCATCAACAGCCGAAACATCAACCATTGTGCCTGCAACAAGATCG
>ENA-OOZA01000073-OOZA01000073.1-human-gut-metagenome-genome-assembly--contig:-NODE-73-length-50871-cov-2.773693_pt1 | contig 50871 bp, 83 predicted proteins | sample MGYA00241703_ERZ501378 | MGnify/ENA primary metagenome ERZ501378 (study PRJEB25962, sample SAMEA2042916) | human gut metagenome | biome: human gut; feature: human-associated habitat; material: faeces...
CTCTCTTTGCTCCTAATCTCTTGGACTCGGAATCACGGCCGTTCTTTGTAGAACCTACACCTTTTTTATGAGCAAAGAACTGAAGATTCATGTTCATCATGTTTCTTACACCTCCTCGAAGATCAAATCAATATATTCTTCGTAGTTACTCTCCATGTCCTCTAAACCTAAAACCAGCGATTTCAGCAAAAGCTGTGCATCTGCTCCATTGTTTTTCGTAATTCGAAAAGAGATCATTCCGTCCGTTTCATTGCTGTCACAATAAAACAGTGTATCGGTAAATGTTTCAATGGAATTCATGCAGTTGATCGTCATTGCAGATACAGCAGCACAAACGATGTCATTTTCATCGGAATATTCTGCATGTCCCAAACAATCAAAACCAACAAACTGCTGATCATGGTTCTGGTAAACTGTTATTTTTACCATTACATGTTACCTTTTCAATTTCAATTAACCATTAATCTTTTCGATTTTAACTTTGGTAAAGCACTGTCTGTGACCGTTTTTGTTGTGGTAACCGGTTTTTCTTTTATATTTATAAACGATTACTTTTTTTCCACGTCCGTTAGCTACAACGGATGCTTCTACGGTAGCGTTCTCAACAGTCGGATTGCCGATTTTCAGACTTCCGTCGTTTACTGCTAATACCTGATCGAAAGTTACTGTCTCACCAGCTTCTGCTCCAAGCTTTTCAATGGTAATGATATCGCCTTCAGAAACTTTGTACTGTTTACCACCTGTTGCTATAATTGCGTACATATGGCACCTCCTATTTATCATTACTCGCCAATTTCGGTGCTGCATGATCTGCAGTCTTATACCTCGTTGTGCGGCATCTTTTGTATAATATCAGAATGTTACTATTCTGTCAACTGTTCTGCCAAACTTTTTTCAACTTTTTTTCTTGTAAGTTCCACCAGATTCAATCTGGTCATATCCACCACCTGAACCGGAACAGAATCTTCCCGAACACAACGTCGCAGATGCTCCATGACTGTTTTTTGATTTTCCTCCTGTTCCAGATTGATAAAATCAATGATTACAATTCCTGATAGATTACGAAGCCGTAACTGTGCGGCAGTCTCCTCAGCTGCTTCCAGATTAATCTTCAGGAAATGTTCCTGCCGGTCTTTTTTTGTTACACTTTTTCCAGTGTTTACATCGACAACAGTCAGGGCTTCTGTTGGTTCGATAACACCGCCGGATTTTAACCAGACTTTTTTCTGTAAGGCATCTTCCGTTTGTTTGTTCAGATTATAGAGTGCGGCCAGTGGAAGCAGTTTATCTTCATATAAACGCAGTGGAATCTCTGCAAAGAAAGAATCGGTTTCCTGTTGCTGCCGGATTGCCTCAAAAACATCAGGAAGATCTGTTACAATTTCAGTAAATCCTTTCTGATAACTGTTCTGCAGATATTTCATGTAGTTTTCCGGAGTTCGACTGACACAGGAAAAACAGGTACGCATGGTGGCAGTATGAATCAGCTGTGTAAGCTGCGTTTTTAACGATTCATATTCCTGCAACAGCAATTCATCAGATACTTCTCTGGCATTTGTCCTGACAATGATTCCGAAATCTTTGTTTTGGCAGCCCGATAACAGTTCTCTGTAATGCTGTTTTTCCGGTTTGGTCAGTTTGGAAGAAAAACCAAGTCGGTAATCGCCACTGGTCAGGACCAGATACCGTCCTGTTACATTCAGATTTGCCGATACCGTTGGCGCTTTGGTTTTGACACTTTCCCGTGTCACCTGTACCAACAGTTCATCTCCCTGTACCAGCTTTTTGGATGAAATCTTTTTGACAAAAATCGGCTGCGCTGCTTCTTCCATAGAATAATAGCAGGCAACTCCCGGTTTGATCTCAATAAACGCTGCCCGGATGTTCGGAACAATCTTTTGTACCCGTCCAACGTAAATATTACCAAGAATGGATTCCTGTTCTGCTTTTCGACAACGGATTTCCAGCAGCCGCCGGTCCGATACTGTGGCACACATACGGACAGGGCGGCCACAGATACTGGTATCTGTGATGATGACTTTATGATTCAATGTTGTCACCTGCCTGATATAGTGGTCTTAAGCCTTTATCTGTGCGCTCATAGGTCTCCACTCTGTGGATCTGCATATTAAACGGATCATAGGTTTTTCCAAAATACTGGTAAAAATCCTGTAATACCAGTTCCGGTTTGATATTGTCGGTACTTCCGGTGGAAAGCTGCAGGAAAAATCCCTGCCAGCCAAGTTCCTTTAAGCTACAGGGACTGAACTGATAAATCAGAGGTTTGATATCAATGACGCGCTCGCTTTTTTTCGTCTGCTTTGTCACTTCTATGGTATCGCGTTCCTCATAATACTGACGGATTTTTCCTCCCAGTTCTTCCTGAGTAAAATCAACCTGATTTTTAAAATATACAATGTAATCTGCGGCCGCTACGGAAGTCATGGCTTTTTTTGCATCCTGACGCAGTGCAACATATTCTGTAATTTCGATACCATCCACCATAACTGCATTCAGCGCATCTCTGGATTCGCTGGTAGATTTTGTGGAATGTACCTCAATATCCAGATACTCGCCGTCGCTGGTAATACCTACACCCAGAGGAGCCGCAAAGGACATGATCTGATGAGGGGAAAATCCTTCGGAATAAGCAATGTCAATATTGGCGCGGCGCATGGCTTTCTGAAAATATCGCATGATATCCAGGTGTCCGATAAAACGCATGACACCATATTTTCGGAATTTAATTCTGATTCTCATAGCATACGCCTCCTTTGTATTTCATTGCTCCACAGCCGGCACATTTCTGGCGGCAGTTCGGGGTAACGGTCTCTGCATTTGCCGCATGCCATTCACGCAGCAGAAAATTTTTTGTGACACCTGCATCGATGAAGTCCCATGGAAAAATTTCATCTTCGCTTCGCACTCTTGTTGTATAGAAAGCGGTATCAATCTGATCTTCTGCAAAGGCATCCAGCCAGATCTGCTCATCAAAAAATTCAGACCATGCTGCAAAAATGCCGCCTTTTTCATATATTTTGATCATCGTATCGCACAGACGTCTGTCACCACGGGCAAGAATTCCTTCAATCATGGTGACATCTGCTTCGTGCCAGTTGTAGCGGATACTTTTTTTGTTTAACTGAGATTTGATGGTTTCATTTACAATTTTTGCTCTGCCAAGGAAGTCATCTTTGGTACACATCGGACTCCACTGGAATGGTGTAAACGGCTTTGGTACAAAAAAAGAAGTGCTGACGGTAATCTGACATTTTCCGTTTCGCTGATCTTTCGGAATCTCATAATAGCGTTCTGCAATTTCCTCTGCCAGCTCACCGATGGCTTTCATATCTTCCACGGTCTCCGTCGGCTGTCCAAGCATAAAATATAATTTCACCTTATTCCAGCCACCTTCGAAAGCAAGTCCTGCACCATGCAGAATATTTTCCTTTGTCAGACCTTTGTTAATAACATCACGCAGACGCTGAGAACCGGCTTCCGGTGCAAAGGTCAGACTGCTCTTGCGGATATCCTGTACTTTACTCATAACATCCAGTGAAAACGCATCAATACGCAGAGATGGCAGGGAGATATTTACACCCTTGTCTTTAAATTCATCGATCAGGAATGTTAAAAGTTCTTCCAGACAGGTGTAATCACTGGAACTTAGAGAACTTAAGGAAATTTCCTCGTGTCCTGTTTTCTGAAGCATGGTTCTTGCAGCTTTTTTCAGTTTTTCCACGTCGCGTTCTCGTGTTGGACGGTAGATCATACCTGCCTGGCGGAAACGGCATCCACGGATACATCCTCTCTGAATCTCCAGAGTGACACGGTCCTGTGTTGCCTTGATATGAGGAACGACCGGAGCCTCCAGATTGTTGTAATCCTTATCCATGTCAATGATCAGCTGTTTTTCTACTTTTTCCGATACACCTTCGCATGTCGGATGAAAAGATTCGATCGTACCGTCTTCTTTATAGGTGACTTCATAAAGTGATGGTACGTAGATTCCAGGAATCTGTGCAGCTTTCAGAAGAAAATCCGATCTGCTGCCACCGGCTTTTTTGTTTGCTTTATATGCATCAAAAAGTGCATCATAAACGGTTTCGCCTTCTCCAATATAAAAGAGGTCAAAGAATTCTGCCAGAGGTTCCGGATTGTATGCACAGGCACCACCGCCGATTATGACTGGATCATTTTCTTCGCGGTCAGCTGACAAAAGTGCGATTCCGCTGAGATCCAGAAGCTGAAGGACATTTGTATAACACATTTCATATCCGAGAGTAATGCCGAGAAAATCAAAATCTTTTACCGGGTCCTGAGATTCCAGAGTGAACAGAGGAATATGTTCTTCTCTCATGATTTTGTCAAGATCTGTCCACGGAGAAAAAAGACGCTCGCACCATACGTCGTCTCTTTTGTTAAACATATCATATAAAATCATCATGCCGAGGTTTGACATACCGATTTCATAGACATCCGGGAATGCCATCGCAAACCGGATAGCTACGTCCTCTTTGTTTTTCATAACTGCATTGACTTCACCGCCGATGTAACGGGCGGCTTTGTCGATCTGCAGGAGTATTTCATCGCGTAATGCTAGTTTTCTCATAGTTTTCCTTTCAAAGGTTCATATATAACAGGTTACATGAAGAGATATCTGCCACTGTTCACAAGTAGTATCCCGCGACATAATGATATTTCTTCACAGTATTCCTATTATATATGGTTTGCATGGGGAATTCAAGCAATAATTAGTGTGACAGATAAAGGAAAATCAACGTTCAAGTATGCCGGCATCTCTTAGATTTGCAAGCAGTGCATTAAAGTCCTCTACAATGTCGTCCAGATTGTTGGCATCCCCCACGGCAGTTGCCGGTGTCACTGTTCCAGCAGGTCCGGTAGCCCCCGTAGCTCCAGTAGCCCCGGTAGCGCCGGTTGAACCAGTAGCTCCCTGCTCTCCGGCAGGTCCAGTAGCCCCGGTTGCTCCAGTTGAACCAGTAGCTCCCTGCTCTCCGGCAGGTCCGGTAGCACCGGTAGGTCCAGTAGCACCGGTAGGCCCGGTAGCCCCAGTTGCTCCGGTATATCCCTGAATTCCAGGTTCGCCCTGCGGTCCCTGTGGGCCTATAGGACCAGGTACTCCCGGGCATCCTCTTGGTCCTGTCGGTCCTGTCGGCCCCGGACAGCCTCTGTTACATTCGCAGTGATTGTTATTTCCAAAACACGATGTACAGGATACATCATCATGTCTGTCCTGCTGCATCTCCAGCTCATTCTGTTTGCGGCGTCTCAACAACATACTATATTCACCTCATACTGCAAATAACTTTCCATACAGTATATGAGCAACAGAATCTAACTGTGCACACAGGATAATGCTATTGTTACTGCTTACAGCAGGAATGCTATAATTTTTTTATCATTCCAATCCATACTTTTCTCTGAAATAATTCGTATTATATTTTACTCCCGGATCATCCGGTTTTTCTTTGCTTGCTTTTTTGTGAAAAAAGAAAGCCTGCTCATGACATCCCATTCTGTCATAGCAGACACAAAGCTGCATATATGGTACAAAGCCATGACATTCTGCCATAAAAAAACCACCCTTCTTTTTTTCAGAAGGAGCGGTAAGTGCCTGACCGTACCAGTAAGCGGCCTGTCTGTACCACTTTCTTTCCAGAAAGATTTTTCCAATCTCGCAGCAGATTTCAGCTCTGGGAATATCCAGCGTCAGACTGTACAGAAAAGCTTCGAGTGCAGCATCGTTTTTTTTAAGTTTGTTATAACACTGTCCGAGAATCATACAGGCATCTATGCGATTCTCAATCCATGTACCCGGCTCTTCTAGAAAAGCTTCGAGTACATCTGCGGTTTCCTGATACTTTTGATGATAAAACAATTCTCGTCCATAATACAATTGGTGTCGTGGTTCCAGCTTTTCCTCCTCAGCCAGCATTTTTTGATAAATTCGAAGATTCCTATCCGGATCTCTCTGAGTGCATTTTCGATGTTGGATTTTTATATCTGAATAAAAAATGTTCCCCGTTGGCGTTATCGCCTCATGAACTTTTCCGCTCCACCGGAAATTTTCTGAAGTTTTAAGAATTCTTTCCCTGTAGTAAGAGAATGTCACCTTTCCAGTGCTGTCAAAACAAGCAGCATATTCCATCATCACTACATCGACTTTTTTATCAAGGGATGCTTTCAGCAGTTTAAGTTTCTCCAGATTCTTTTCATCCATAACATCGTCCGCATCCAGCCACATCCAGTAATCCGTGCGTACTTTTTCTACAAGAAAATTCCTTGCAGCAGAAAAATCATCACACCAGGGAAAATCAAATACCTGAGAGGTATATTGTCCGGCAATCTCTTTCGTTCTGTCCGAAGAACCGGTATCTGCAATCAGAATTTCATCCACAATCTCCGAAACAGGGTTTAATATCCTTTCCAGCACAGCTTCTTCATTTTTTACGATCATACAAAGGGTGAGTGAAATCATATTTGATGATTATCCTTTATGATTTTATAAAATTTATGTATCTTTTATTTGCTATATACCCGTTGGTAAGTATCTGACGGTTTTCGAAAATATTTCTCAGCAGATAAAAAGCAATCAATTGTAAGCAAAAAGGACAGACCTGTAGCAGACCTGCCCTTTTGAGTGAGATTTTATCTGCAGCTGTCGGTCTCTGCCATTTGGCTCATGGCTGGATTGCCGTCCCGATGCTGCATGTTTAATGTTTTTCTTTTCATCCGCTCTTCCTCGGACTGTTTCAGGATAAAGTCCTTGATTTCTTTGGAATGTTTGATATGGCACAGTTTGAGATCCGGGTCTGTAACATCGCCTGTAAAGCAATGAATGGTTCCGAGTCCCAGCATACGCTCCAGCAGAGTACTCTCCAGACGTACATCAATTACTTTATAAAGGTAACAGTCATTCTCCTCTTTTCTCAATAATCCGTTGTTTATTGTTATGATCTCATCTGTAACGGTATAAGAGGTAAAAGTCCATGGTAAGCCAAGAAACATGGAACGCTTTTTTTCTGTATAGGTCATCATTAATCCTCCCTCGTTGTTTTTGCTTTATTTTATCACATAAAGGAACAATTTGCCAGATGCAATAAGGTCAGATCTACCATCCGGTGTTTGCTGCAAAAAACAATATAATTATCTGTACAAAAAGGATGAGGGGGATACCCAATGTAAAATTAAGCTTTTGTGTTTTATGGCGAAACAGGTACATGGCAGCCAGTCCGCCGATGGAGCCGCCGATCAGAGAAAGTCTGAAAAGTGTAGAAACCCGTATTCTTGAACGATGATGTATCGCATTAAACTTATCAATTCCAAACACAGCGAACGTAACAAGATTTATGATGATCAGATAAATATACACTCCTCTGTGTCGGATAAAAAAATCCTGAAAATTGGCGAGCAGATGATAGTCAAAATTGTTCATTGGCAATTACCTACCTTCTGGCAAGTTCGTTGGTGATCTCTTCCCAGGTGACTCCTTTTTCGACCATGAGGACCATGGCGTGGTACAGAAAATCAGAAATCTCGTATTTGATTTCTTCTTTGTCCGGGTTCTTGGCAGCAATGATGATCTCTGTGCACTCTTCGCCAACTTTTTTGAGTATCTTGTCAATGCCCTTGTCGAAGAGATAGTTGGTATAGGAGCCTTCCTTCGGATGAAGTTTGCGGTCGGCGATGACATCATATACATCCTGGAATACATGAAGCGGATTGGTGTCGTTGGATTCCTTCTGAACCAGAGGTTTGAAGAAACAGCTTCTGCTGCCGGTATGGCAGGCCGCTCCGATCTGATCTACTTTTGCAAGGATCGTGTCGTTGTCACAATCAAGAGCAAGTGACTTGACATATTGGAAATGGCCGGACGTAAGTCCCTTAAGCCAGAGCTCCTGGCGGCTGCGGCTCCAGTATGTCATTTTTCCTGTTTTGAGTGTATTATTAAAAGCTTCTTCATTCATATATGCGACCATAAGTACCTGATCAGTTTTATAATCCTGAACGACTACCGGAATCAGTCCGTCACTGTTCAGTTTAAAATCAGCCCATGCAATGGCACTCTCAAAGGTAACAACAGGAATTCCGTCTGCTTTACAGTCTGTCTTGAAATCCTGAAGAGAAATATCAAGAGAGCTGATATAGGCACCGCTTAAAGCATACACAGAATTCTTCTGAAGCAGAGATTTAAGTGCGGCAGTCTTGCTTACTTCTGTATGAAGGATGATTTTGATAGAGGAACATGCATGAATTTCATCTTGAATGGTATCAAGTGCAAGGACTTCATCTGCAAATGACTTGATCAATGCCTGGTTTGCGGTGAATTCTTCCGTAGAAGAAATACAGACTGCCATTTTTTCTTTGCCGAAACGTCTGGATACTTCTTCAAGAAGCGAAATATTATTGGCTTTTGAAAAATTCAGGACGACCTTTGCACAGCCGGCATAAAGAAGTTTTTTGACATCTTCCATGCGATTGATATTACCTGCTGCCATAACAGGAATTTCGGCAGCAGAACAGATGCTCTTAATGTTGGAGATGGCCTGTTCATGCTCTGTGTCTCCGGAAGAAATATCAAAAATGAGAAGTTCATCAGCGCCATTGTCTCGGTAAAAACGGACAAGATTTTCTATGTTTCCGTCACCGAACAGATTTCTCTGACCAAAACCGGTGACTGCTTTTCCTGACTGCAGATACAGACAGGGAATCAATAATTTATCTGCCATGGCTGAATTTCCTCCTTATGCAAGACTTCCCTTAGTAGAAAGTACGTCTGTAATACGCGGATCAAAAGAAACCGCCTGATCCAGAGCTTTTGCAAAGCTTTTGAACATTGCTTCTGCGACATGGTGACTGTTGCCACCGGTAAGAACTTTGATATGCAGATTCATTCCACAGGAATAAGAAATGGCATAGAAAAATTCTTTTACCATTTCGGTGGACATATCTCCGATTTTTTCAGATGTAAATTCTGCATCCCATGAAAAATAAGGGCGTCCGGATAAATCAATAGCACACAGCACCAGAACTTCATCCATAGGCAGAATACAGCTTCCGTAGCGGCGGATGCCTTTTTTGTCCCCAATGGTCTCTTTGATCGCGGAACCAAGCACAATACCGGTATCTTCGATCGTGTGATGATCGTCTACCTGGAGGTCACCGTGTACCCGTATGGCCAGGTCAAAAAGTCCGTGGCGGGTAAAACCATCCAGCATATGATCAAAAAATCCGACACCGGTCTCAATATCTGAGTAACCGGTTCCGTCGAGATTTAGTTTTAATTTGATTTCAGTTTCTTTGGTGTTTCGTTCTACAGAAGCTTCTCTTGCCATGGCTTCTCCTCCTACTGTTCTTCGTCTTCGAACCGTACCGCAATGGAATTTGCGTGTGCGGTCAGCTGTTCGGATGTAGCAAACTGTTCGATATCTTTGTGAATCTTACGCAGTGCCTCTCTTGAATAATATACGATGCTTGACTTCTTGACAAAATCGTCTACGGAAAGTGCGGAGAAAAATTTTGCTGTTCCGTTTGTCGGAAGGACGTGGTTTGGTCCTGCAAAATAATCACCGAGAGGTTCAGAACTGTTTTCTCCGATAAAGATGGCACCTGCATTACGTACTTTCATCATAACTTCAAACGGATTTGCAGTCACGATCTCCATATGTTCAGAAGCAATGGCATTTGCTGCATCAATTGCCTCGTCCATGTCTTCGGCAATCAGGATATAGCCAAAATTGTCGAGAGATTTCTGGATAATCTCTTTTCGGGAAAGAACTTTGACAAAACCATCAACTTCTTCGCTGACTTTTGCCGCAAATTCTTTGCTTGTGGTAATCAGGATTGCGGAAGCAAGTTCGTCGTGTTCTGCCTGAGAAAGAAGATCTGCAGCTACATATCTCGGATTAGCACTTTCATCGGCAAGAACAAGAATCTCACTTGGTCCTGCAATGGAATCAATGCTGACATATCCATATACGGCTTTTTTGGCGAGAGCAACAAAAATATTGCCAGGTCCTACGATCTTGTCAACTTTCGGGATACTTTCTGTACCGTAGGCAAGAGCACCGATCGCCTGTGCACCGCCGACTTTGTAGATTTCATCAGCACCGGCTTCTTTTGCGGCAACAAGTGTGGACGGATTTACTTTACCGTCTTTTCCCGGAGGGGTGGTCATAACGATCTGGTCAACACCTGCAACTTTGGCAGGTACGATGTTCATAAGAACGGAGGAAGGATATACTGCCTTGCCACCCGGTACATATACACCGACTCTTTCAAGGGCAGTTACTTTCTGACCGAGCATGGTTCCGTTTGTTTCGCTGGTAAACCAGCTGTTCTGTCTCTGCTTTTCGTGATAGCTTCTGATGTTGACCAGTGCTTTGCGGATGACATCAATCAGTGCCGGGTCAACAGCTTCATAAGCTTCTTTGATCTCTTCTTCGGTGACTTTGATCGTACCTGCGGTAATTTCAGTTTTGTCAAATTCTTTCGTATAGGCAAAAAGGGCGGAATCACCTTCTGTTTTTACTTTGTGAAGAATCTCATCAACGGCAGATTCGAATTTGCCGTAGTTATTTGGGCTTCGTTTCAGGAGATTTTCCAGAATATCTTTTGTGCTTTCTTTTGTGAGTGCTACTGTACGCATTGTGCTCATCCCTTCTGTTTTTATTTATCAATTACATTTCGAAGATCACGGATCAGATTGCGGATTCGTTCATCTTCCATTTTCATGCTGACTTGATTGACAACCATTCTTGCAGAAAGCGGGCAGACTTCTTCGAGAACATTCAATCCGTTTTCACGGAGTGTGCTTCCTGTTTCTACAATGTCGACGATCACTTCGGACAGTCCGACAATCGGAGCAAGTTCGATGGAACCGTTCAGTTTGATGATTTCTACGGTCTGATGTTTTTTGTTATAGAAATAATCTTTTGCAATATTCGGATATTTGGTTGCTACGCGGATCAGCTGATTATTCTGCAGAAGTTCACGGGCGCTTTCCGGTCCGCAGACGCACATACGGCATTTTCCGAAACCGAGATCCATGACTTCATACATTTTGCGTCCTTCTTCAAGGATGATGTCTTTGCCGGTAACGCCGATATCAGCGGCACCGTACTCAACATAGGTAGGTACGTCAGGACCTTTTGCAAGGAAAAAACGTAATTTCAGTTCTTCGTTGACGAAAATAAGTTTACGCGTATCTTTATCACGCATCTCCTCACAGGTGATACCGATTTTTTCAAACATGTCCAGGGTTTTCTGGGCAAGTCGTCCTTTTGTAAGTGCAACAGTAAGATATCTCATATCAGCAGTCCTCCTTTTCGCGGCGCAGGGCAACGGATGTACCCTTGCTTCTGAGTTCCTGAGCTTCCCGGATGGCTTCACAGCGGTTTGCCTCAGTATAAGTCAGGATGACCGGCGCTGTCTTTTTCGGAAGGCTGATCTTCTGTCTGGACAATGCCATGAGCAGATTATCTACAGCAAGTCCGAAACCGATGGAGGCAGCAGGCTTTCCGAAATGTTTCAGAAGTTCATTGTAGCGGCCGCCTTTTACGACCGGTTCACCGGTTCCATAGGTGTATGCCTGAAAAATGATTCCGGTATAATACTGCAGTTTGCTGAGCATACCAAAATCAAAACTGATATATTTTTCGTATCCGTAGATTTTAAGAATCTCATAAATCTCTTCCAGACGTTCTACGGCTTTGATCGCACAGATATTGTCTGTCAGACTGCGTGCTTTTGCGAGAACTTCTGCAGAGCCAAAGAGATGAGGCAGTTCCAGGAAAGCTTTTTCCAGATTTGTCGGGATATTCTGGCTGCGGACAAGATCTTCTACGCCAAAGTAATTCTTCTGAGAAATCAGAGAACGGAGATTTTCTTCTGCTTCGGTATCCAATCCTGCGTCCTGCAGAAGTGATTTGAAGTAATCCACCTGTCCGACACTGACCTGAAATTCTTTCAGACCGGATTTAAGAAGACATTCTACAGTCATGGCAAGAAGTTCCGCATCTGCTTCGGCAGAATCATCACCGATACGCTCGACACCCATCTGTGTCGTTTCTTTCAGACGTCCCTGATAACTGGAGTTATTAATGAAAGTGTTTCCTGTATAGGACAGTGTGACAACTTCCTGCTCTGGATTGAAATAAGTGGCGCAGGCTCTGGAAACAGACGGGGTAAAGTCCGGACGTAATACCAGAGTGTTTCCTTCACGGTCAAAAAATTTATAAAGATCCTTGGATGGAATCGTTCCAACCTCTCTGCTGAAAACTTCAAAATATTCAAAAGAAGGAGTTTCAATCTCCTCATATCCATAGGAATCAAATACTGTGCGGATTTCTGTCTGAAGATGATGCTTCTGACTGCACTCTCCGTTGTAAATATCGCGTACACCTTCCGGCGTGTGAAAAATTCGCTGCATAATCGTTTCCTCCTCATTATATGAGAAACACTTTAACGTGCTACCATGCTACTATATAAAACAAGGAAATTATAATAGGAAAAGCAGAAATTGTCAATCCCGCAATTTCAAATCTGTCTGGATTCCATCAAGATACGGAATCAGGAATCCATTTTTCTTCTGAAGATAATAACTGTTATTTAATTCTTCACGTCGAAAACTTTTGCGCCCGCCCTCTTTCATGCGGTTCCAGAAAATTATCAGATCACGTAATGGCAGGTAATAAAATAAATCAGCATGACTGAAAAAGATAAGAAAAAAAGCAATGCCCCCCTGCTGTTCGAATGCATTCATAAACTCGACCTGGTGTGGGTGGATATTGCTTAATGGGAATGTATCAACACTGCATTCTTTGGCATCGAAGCAGACAGGAATTCCCTGTACAGCACCGATGTAATCGACGGTGCTTCTCTGTTCAAAGTAAGCAAGTGTGATATGCCGGTTTTCTTTGTCCATGCGGACCGGTGTGATCGGTGTGGGAATCTTCTGGATCAGGGCAAGCTTTTTCTCGGCGTATTGTTCGTTTGTACGATTGATGAGATCCTCCAGGGTAGAACCCCGGAGGCCTCTGCTGTTCCATGTTGCCATATATATTCCTCTTATTTCAGAAGCTTGATGGATGGATAATAGCGAACGATTGCTTTTCCTACGATCTCATCAAAGGAAACAAAGGTGTTCTTCCAGAATCTGGAATCTCTGGAATATTCACGGTTGTCTCCGAGCATGAAGTAACTGTTTTCCGGCACTGTGTACGGACCATAATTTCCGGTCGGTACTTCTGGTACAAAGCTGTCATCCAGAGGTTCATCGGAACCGTTTATGTAGACTTTTCCGTCACGGATTTCAACAGTCTCGCCCGGGAGTCCGATCAGACGTTTGATAAACAGCTGGCTTTCGTCATCCGGGAACTTGAAGATGATGATATCAAAACGTTCCGGGTCTTTTGTCTGGTGTGAAATATGTTTGCCGAAAAGATCAAAGTTAAGTCCGTATGCCATACGAAATCCGAAGATACGGTCACCGGTCATGATCGTGTTTTCCATAGATTCAGAAGGAATCTTTGCATTGATAAGAACTACGTTGTTTACAACAAGAACAACGACAACAACAATAATGATCATTTTTATATAATCCCAGATTTCATTCCAGATTTTCATAATAACTCTCCTCTAAGTGTTCTTCTTTTAATATGGTTAAAAACTGCTTTGGCAAAGGTGCAAGGAAACATTTGCCGGACAATGTGGCGAGCCTTCCGGTAAGCTCAGGGAAAGTCAGCCGGTATGCATGAAGCAGCTGATGATTCAGATGATATTTTTCATGGAAATAACGGTTAAATTCTTTTTGACCGTATTTCATATCGCCGGCAAGGGGATGTCCCTCGGAGGCAAGATGGGCGCGGATCTGATGTGTCCGTCCGGTGATCAGACGCACACGCAGAAGCGTCATATGACTGGTATGTCCCAGCGGTTCATAGCGTGTTTCTATGGGCTGGGAATCTTTTATTTTTGTTTTTGATATAGTTACTTTATTAAGCTTTGTGTCTTTGTAAAGATATCCGCGGATTTGTTCCTTTTCGGTCAGGATACCTTTGACAATGCAGAGATAATCCTTATGGATCGTGCGGTCGTGAAACAGGGAGGACAATTCCTGAAGTCCGGCGAGGGACTTTCCTGCTGCGACGATACCGCTTGTATTTTTGTCCAGGCGGTTGCATACAGATGGATGAAAAGTACGCAGTCCTTCTTCTGTAATTGAACCATTATTTAAAAGGTATCCGATCAGATATTCTACGAGTGATGGTTCTTTTGTATCATCAGGCTGAGAAAGCATGCCGACAGGTTTGTTGATTAAAAGAATATCACTGTCTTCGTAGAGAATATCAAGATCTGTCACTGCTCTCGCAGTCTGTTTTTGCTGGCTGAATTTTGCAAAAGTGTCATCACCTAAAAAAAGTTTTATCTGATCTCCGGTCTGAAGCTTTTCGTTTCCACTTGCTTTTTTGCCGTTTAAGGTGATGTTTTTCTTGCGGAGCATCTTATAAAAGAAACTTTTGGGTGCATTTCCCAGCAGTTTTGCAAGATATTTGTCAAAGCGCTGCCCCGCTTCATTATCTGTAATCTGAAATTCTTTCATATAGCTCCTTTACAGGCAGATCGCAAGGATGGTGTGTTTGATCAGCTCATCTCTTGACAGATCCGGGTATTTTTCATCCGGACGGAATTTGATGCCCTCTTCCAGAGATTCTTTATGTTCATTCATAGAATCAAGACGTTCCAGAAACTGCTCCAGTCTGGTAAATATCTTTACATTGACTTTGAAACCGTTTCCGCGGAGAATCTTCTGCGCTTCCTGTTCCATAAATGCAAGATTGATTTTTGGATCGCTGCTGTAGCCGACGACAACATTTCCGCAGATTGCAAATGCGTCGATGGAAGCACTTTTTTCATAAAAGGTCATGTACATTTCGTAGGACATGGTAAGCTTTCCAGCATGCTGGCTGATTTTTTTATAAACAGAAGCATCCAGTGGTCTGGCACGAAAGATCATGATCAGGCTGACCAGTGATTTACATGCAGGCAGACAGCCGACAACTGCTACGACAGTCCAGATCGTCAGTCTTGTATGAAAATATAATAATGCAGTGAAAAAAATCAACAATGGTACAGCAAACAAAATGGATGTGATGAGAATACGCCTTTTTTTCTCTGAGGAAAGGTATCCGAAATCGCCCTTGCTTCTGTTGGAAAATATATTTATTTTGCTCATGAAACGCTCCTTTTGTTATTTTCGAGTCTTTTTCTTGTGGGTATTACGGATCGTTCGACCGGTTCTTTTTCCGGAGGATGCTTTATGACCAGTGGAAGTACGCTCTGTACGCTGGTTGTTGTCTTTGCTGTCTCGCTCCGGACGGATCAGGCATTTCGGTCCAAAGCCAACCAGATCCATCCGACCTGCTTTTTTGAGTCCTTCAAGGACCAGCTTGCGGTTGGCGGGATTTTTGTACTGCATCAGTGCACGCTGAATTGCTTTTTCGTGAGGATCCCTTGGCACATAGACTGGTGTTCCGTCTCTCGGATCAATGCCGGTATAATACATACAGGTAGACAGTGTAGATGGTGTCGGATAAAAATCCTGTACCTGTTCCGGTGTGAAACCGAGATCACGTACATATTCAGCAAGTTTAACCGCGTCTTTGAGCGTACACCCCGGATGGGATGACATAAAATAAGGTACCGCGTACTGTTTTTTGCCGGTAGCCTGATTTTCTTTGTCATAAGCTTTGATGAAAGCTTCATAGACCTGATGGTTCGGTTTGCCCATGTAATGAAGTACCTGATTGGAAACATGTTCCGGTGCAACGCGGAGCTGACCGCTGATATGGTGCTTTACAAGTTCTTTCAAAAAAACAGGACTTTTGTCTGCAACTACATAATCAAACCGGACGCCTGAACGGATAAATACTTTTTTGACACCTGGAATTTCACGCAGCTTCCGAAGCAGAGAAACGTAGTCTGAATGATCCGCTCTGAGGTTTTTGCAGGGCTCAGGAAACAGACACTGCCTGTTCGGGCAGACACCCTTGGTCAGCTGTTTCTGACACGAAGGCTGACGGAAATCTGCGGTAGGTCCGCCGACATCATGAATATAACCTTTGAAATCCGGATCCTGTGTCATTTTTATGGCTTCTCTGAGTATAGATTCATGACTCCTGGTCTGCAGAATCCTTCCCTGATGAAAAGTCAGCGCACAGAAACTACAGCCGCCAAAACAACCACGGTTGCTTGTGAGACTGAATTTGATTTCTTCCAGAGCAGGAATGCCGCCCATGGAATCATAGACCGGATGCCATGTCTCACGATACGGAAGATCGTAGACATCGTCCATCTCCTGCTGTGTCAGAGGAAGCGCCGGCGGATTCTGTATGACATATCCTCTGTTACCATAATCTTCTGCAAGCGGATGTGCAGTGAACGGATCTGTATTGCGATACTGTATATTGAAACTTTCGGCATATGTTTTTTTGTCTGCAGTGACGGCTTCAAAAGATGGAAGTACAATCGGATCATAAACACGGGAAAGTTCTTTGCTTTTGAAGACGGTCCCCGGAATATAGGTGATTTCCTCGACCGGAATTCCGCTCTGAAGAGCTTCTGCAATCTGGATGATGGAATGCTCTCCCATTCCATATGAAATCAGATCGGCACCGGAATCCATAAGGACGCTGCGGCGCACACGGTTACTCCAGTAGTCATAATGTGCCAGACGACGAAGACTTGCCTCGATGCCGCCGAGAATGATCGGTGTATGTTTGTAGGTCTGGCGGATAAGATTGCTGTAAACAACCGTTGGCATATCCGGTCGGAGCCCCATCTGTCCTCCCGGCGAATATGCATCTTTCTGACGGTGTTTACGTGATACGGTATAATGGTTTACCATCGAGTCCATATTTCCGGCCGTAACAAGAAATCCGAGACGTGGCTCACCAAATACCTGAATACTTTCTTTTTTGCGCCAGTCAGGCTGTGCAATGATTCCGACCCGATATCCTCTGCTCTCCAGCAGCCGGCTGATGATCGCGGAACCAAAAGAAGGATGGTCGATGTAGGCATCACCGGTAACGTAGACAAAGTCCACGCAGTCCCATCCTCTTTTCTGCATATCTTTTTTGTTTATTGGTAAAAAATCCTGCATGCGTTACTCCTAAAATGATACGGACTGTGCACGATAGCCCTCGGCAATAATATCAAGCTGACGGTGAAAACGTGCAAGCTGTTGCAGATCCTTCGTGCGGAAGACACGTAAAAATTCGTCCTGAATTTTTTCGACTTCCCGTTTGTTGGAAATCTTGTAAAGATTTTCGATGCTGAGAAGGATATCTTTGACAAGATTGGACTGCATCTGAGAAGAATTCTGCGCATCCATGATCTCATTGCGGACAGAGGACATTTCATGATCCAGTGCAATGATAGCGTCGGCTGCATTGCTGAGTCGTTCTGCTACATGCAAAGGCATTTCACCTTTGTATTTGTATTGCAGGGAATGTTCAATCGTTGCCCAGAAATTCATTGCCATAGTACGAATCTGGATTTCTGCCTGAAGTCTCTTCGGACCGCTGATCGTATCTACAGTATAATAAATAATCAGATGATAACTTCGGTATCCGCTCTGTTTGATGTGTTTGAGGTAATTTTTTTCACTTTTTATCACCATATCGCTGCGGTCTCGGATAATCGCGGCAACAGTATCAATATCTTCTTCGAACTGACATATGATACGGATTCCGGCGATGTCTTCTATTTCTTCTTCCATTTTATCCATCGGGATATGCTTGCGCTGCATTTTTTCCAGAATGCTTGGAAGACTTTTTACACGACCGCTGACCTGCTCTATCGGAGAATACAGGTCGTTTTGCTTATGTTCATCTATAATATGTTCAAATTTTACCATCAGTTCTCTGACGGCAAGCTCATATGGACATAAAATACTTCTCCATAACTGTATTTCCATATAAATCGCTCCTTGACGAGTTGTTGCATTGAAGAAATGTTCCATAGTACCGGAAGACAAAACTTCTCGTACATTATAACACAGATTGCAGAAATTATGTTAGGAATATGTATACTTTCTTATGTTTTTTCGAAGAATGTATAAGATATGGTAGGGATTCACACTCATCTCGCTGGTGTACGGAGTAGAAATATAAATTCCGAGATGAAGATGAACTGGAAAATTTCCGGCAGTGCCCTCCTCTCCGTAGCCGGTATTTCCCATAAATCCAAGAATATCTCCCGCAGAAACCGTATCACCAACTGTGAGTTCCGGTTCATAAGAGGCAAGATGTGCATAATAAAAATATGCACCGGATTCAGAACGAATTCCGATTCGATAGCCGCCAAGAGGAAGCCAGCCTTTTTGTTCGATGATGCCATCGGTGATGCTGATGATTGGATAATAGTTCGAAATGTTGCGCGAAGCAAAAATATCGGTACCTTCGTGCCGGCGTTCTCCTCCGTAGCTGCGCGGCGCCAGCCAGCTGTTTTCAAAAAAGACTGCTGTATCTGCAACAGGAAAGTATTCCAGATCCGACCAGATCATTTCATAACATTTTTTCAGAAGAAGAAATTCTTCTCTTTTGTATTTCAGATAAGGCGTTGTGTTTGTGGAGACAGTTTCGGGATGAAAATGTCCGTCAAGCATGGTTACAGTAAGAAATTTTGCGAATGACTGTCCGGAATCGGAAAGCTCGGATAATTTTTCATATAATGAAGGAGAAAGGAACTGTTCGCGAAAGAATTCCGAATTACAGGAGACAAAAGTAAGATTTGAAACATGGCTCCGGTCCTGAATCAGCCAGATTATGCTACAGCAGTTCAGAATCAGAAAAAGCAGAATGATAAAGAAAAAAAGACGATTTGATTTCATACAGAAGAAAGCCTTTCTGTAAAGATCTCTTCACAATATATGCAAAAAGATCCCATCGAAGTGAGGGATCTTTTACAAGGCAGATATATGATAAAAAAAGCTGTTTCAAAATCAGTCTTTTAACTGTTCCAGAACTTTGACAAGATAATTCCATACACGTTCCGTGGATGCGATATCAAGCACTTCTTCAGAAGTATGGATGTCTTTCATGTCTGGTCCGAGAGATACACAGTCAAGACCTTCAATCTTTTTGTAGAAAAGACCGCATTCGAGACCGGCATGGATGGCTACGACTTCCGGTTTTTGTCCGTACATTTCCTCGTAAACAGATACCATTTTGTCACGGAGAGGGGAATCTTTGCGGTATTCCCATGCCGGGTAAGCACCCTGAATTTCAAATTCTCCACCGAGGAATTCGGTCAGATACTGGATTTTATCAGAAAGAGCATCTCGGGCTGCTTCTACGGAGCTTCTGACACTGGAACTGGCGAAGAATTCATCGTCGGACAGCTTGACGATACCGATGTTTGTAGATGTTTCCACTAAACCTTCAATGTTGCCGCTCATTTTCTGTATGCCAAACGGAATCTGTACAAGGTAGAATAATACTTTTTCACGGCTGGTCGGATGAAGCACATCAGTTTCTGCATATCCTTCTTCTGTAATCTGGACAGTGATGTTGCTATCAGTACCTGCGTATTCTTCACGTATCCCTTTTTCTGCTTTGGCGGCACAGGCTTTTACTGCTTCGATATCTTCTCTGGCAACAAGGATTTCACATACGGCTTCTCTTGTGATGGCATTGTCTTTCTGACCACCTTCATAAGAAATGATTTCATAATCGGTGTCCTGTTTGAGAGCATAGAGAAATCTTCCCATAACAATGTTGGCATTTGCGCGTTTTTTATCAATTTCAGAACCGGAATGTCCGCCCATAAGTCCACAGACTTTTATCTGAAGTTTTTCACCCTCTGCTGCAACGCGCTGAACCGGAATGTGGCTGACTGCGGAAAGACCTCCGGCACAGCTGATCCAGAGACTTCCTTCTGCTTCAGAATCCATATTGATCATGCGTTTGCCGCTGAGTACGCTGCAATCCAGTCCGAAAGCTCCGAGAAGACCGATCTCTTCATCTACAGTAACCAGAACCTCCAATGCTGGGTGAGGGATGTCTGTGCTGTCAAGAAGTGCAAGGGAGTAAGCAACTGCAATGCCATCATCACCGCCGAGAGTGGTTCCGTTTGCAGATACGTATCCGTCTTTGACAGAAAGGTTCAGACCGTCTTTTGTAAAGTCATGCTCTACATCAGGTCTTTTTTCGCAGACCATATCCATATGTCCCTGAAGGATAACGGTCGGAGCATTTTCGTATCCTGGGGTCGCGGGTTTGTAGATAACGACGTTGTTCAGTTCATCCTGAACATATTTGAAGCCATGCTCTTTTGCAAAATCTACAAGATAATCACTGATCTGTCTGGTGTTTCTGGAACCATGCGGGATCTTGCAGATTTCCTCAAAATAATAAAAGACTTTTTTCGGTTCGCAATTTTCTAATACTCTCATATTGATTTCCTCCATGAAATAAATGATAACAATCATTATTTGTTATATTTTATCGACATATCTGTCTGATATGTGGCATAAAGTAAAGCAAAGCATATAAAAAATATGAATATGAAAAGACTTTTTTTTACAATATTCTGCGTCATGCAGATTGGTTTTATACTTGTGTATCCGGCGGAAGCGCTTAAAGCAGCCAGAGAAGGCTTGAATCTGTGGCTGAATGTCATGATTCCGACACTCCTGCCTTTTCTTATCCTTACCGGAATACTGGTGCAGACAGACCAGATTAGTCGGTTACTGGCACCGCTTAAAAAACTATGGAAAATTGTTTTGGGTATTTCTCCTGCCGGTGCATATGCAGTTCTGGTCGGAATGCTGTGTGGTTATCCTATGGGGGCAAAAACAACATCGGATCTTTATGAAAATGGAGAGATTACCAAAAATGAAGCAGAATATCTGCTTACCTTTGTGAATCAGCCAAGCCCGGTATTTGTTCGTACATATCTATGTCAGATCTGTCTGAATGGCAGTGTTCCATTTTGCAGAATGCTGTTGATTCTTCTTGTGTCTGAATGGATGACAGCACAGTTTTTTCGTTTTATAGTTTTCAGAAAGAAAAACTATTTCCGTGAAGAAACATTTACGAAAAAAGAGACACCCGTCATAAGCTCACCAGGAGCTTTTCTGGATGTCTCCATTATGAATGGGTTTGAAACAATTACCCGGCTGGGTGGATACATTCTTATGTTTTCAATTTTGTCCGCCTGCATCAGCCGCTGGTATATACCACATAGTGTTCCGGGATATTTGCTGACCGGAATACTGGAACTGACTACCGGTCTATATCGTCTGCAATTGCTGGTACTGCCGGACATAACAAAAGGTATGCTGGCAGTTTTCCTTACTGCATGTGGCGGAATCTGTATAACTGCCCAGACCAGAAGTCTTGTGACAAAAGAACTGTCCGTAAAATTCTATATTGTGGCAAAACTTCTGAATGGTGTAATTGCTGTGGCTTTATTCTTATTCGTCACCAAGATCGTCTAAAAGACTGTCTTCTTCTGGTGCCTTACTAAGATCCTCATGATAAGATCCTGTCATGGCTGCAGCCTGTGCAGTCTGCGGAGCCAGTTCCTGACGGTTGTGGTTTACAACATCAAGGCAGCTCTGAAGAGAATCAATAAATCCTTTGTATTTGCCGCCGGCATCTTCAAGAGTCTGAGTCAGTACAGAACCGATGTTTGCCATCATATCATCTGTATAAGTGATGGCGCTCAGACGAATACTGTTTGCATCCTGAGTGGCGGAATCAAGGATTTCCTGTGCCTGCTTGTTGGCTGCATTGATGGTATCGTTTGCCTGTGCGTATGCTTTCTGCATGATCTCATGCTGTGTGACAAGTTCCTGGGCCTTTGCCTGTGCATCCGCGATGATACCGTCTGCTTTGGACTGTGCATCTTCCAGAATGGCATCCTTATTGCTGATGATCTTCTGATAACGTTTGATCTCGTCCGGTGTTTTCAGACGAAGCTCTCTTAAGAGCTCTTCGATCTCTTCTTTGTTTACAATGATCTTTGTTGCGGATAAAGGCTGGAATTTACAGCTCTCTATAAACTCGTCAATTTCATCAATAATCTGTTCGATTCTGCTGCTCATAGTATATTCTCCATTCTCTTTAATTTTTCTCGTTTACCTGCTGAAGTTTCGCGCGTAATGTCGTGGTGATCTCCGGCGGCGCAAATTTTGACAAATCTCCTCCGAAGCGGGCGACTTCCTTCATAATGGTGGAACTGACATAAGCATATTCCAGACTGGTAGTGAGGAATACAGTATCTACATCAGGAGCAAGAACTCGATTTGTCTGTGCCATCTGGAGTTCATACTCAAAGTCCGTGACAGCACGCAAACCACGCACGATTACCTGTGCGTGATTCTCTCTTGCGAAATTAACAGAAAGACCGTCAAATGGTTTAATGATTACATTTGGTATGTCTTTTGTCGCCTTTTCCAATATATTAACACGTTCTTCCACAGAAAACAACGGACTTTTTGAAGAATTATACAAAACTCCGACTACTACTCTGTCGAAAGAGACGCTTGCACGCCGGATGACATCCAGATGACCATAGGTCGCCGGATCAAAACTTCCGGGGTATACTGCTGTTACCATGTGTGATCTCACTTTCTTTTATACAAAAATACATGTTTGTTTGTTTTGTATTCTTTAGAGCGTGCCAGTTCATATCCGAGATCGGTCACATAGGAAAAATCCGTATGCAGATCAGCTTCTATGATGATCAGTGTGTGTTCATCAGCAAGTGAGCTGTCTGTCAGGTATTCAAGAACCTGACGTTCCAGATCGTGATTATATGGCGGATCCATAAAAATACAGTCAAAGGCTCCTCCGCCCTCAAGGGAACGAAGTGCCTGTAAAACATCCATGTTCAGAAGTTTACCATGTTCGGCAAGCTTTGTAAATGAAAGATTGTCACGGATACAGTTGCAGGCCCTTGGATTCTTTTCTACGAATACAGCATATGCAGCGCCACGGCTTAATGCTTCAATGCCAATTCCTCCGCTTCCGCTGAAAAGATCAAGAAAGCGGCAGTCAGGCATTTCAGGCTGCAGAATATTGAACAGTGTTTCTTTTATACGGTCAGTTGTCGGTCGTGTTTCCATGCCAGGTACGGTTTTGAGATTAAGCCGTCTGGCTGTTCCTGCTATTACTCTCATTTTAAATTCAGTCTCCAATCCAGATCACCACGGGCAAGTCCGAGAATCAGAAGTTCAGCGGTTGCGATATTGGTAGCAACCGGGATATTATACTGGTCACAGCGCATGACTATAGCCTGAATATCAGGTTCTTTTGGATCCATCATAACAGGATTATAAAAAAGAATGACCATATCAAGATCCTGACGCTCTACCATTTCCATAAACTGTTTGTCTCCGCCAATGCTTCCTGCAAGAAACTTATGCACATGAAGGTTTGTGGCTTCTTCAATTCGACGACCGGTAGTTCCTGTGGCATAAACCTCATGCTTGGCGAGTATATTCTTGTATGCGATACAGAAATCTTCGATAAGTACTTTTTTACTGTTGTGTGCAATGATTCCTAAATTCATCGTTCATCTCTCCATTTTCACCAATACATTACTGGTTTTTTAGTTATAATATAGCTATTCTCATATATTATAACAAGTCAACAAAAAATTGGCAATTATTTCTTGAAAATTTATACAAAAAAACAGTGCAGTCCGGAATCTGATTACAGATTTTGGAGCTGCACTGTCTTTATCCTGAATAATTCAGGAGTTTAGGTTATTGATCAGAATGCTCAGTACTGTTCGTTCTGGGAACTTCCGGACATCTGACGTTCCTGCTGTTCGATCATCTTTTTAAACAAGTTCACCGAACAACGCATACTTTTTCCGCTAACAAATGACATTTCTGTCGTAATTCCATCTTTCAAATAAAATACCAGCTTTGCTTCTTTTTCGCCTATTGGATTCACAACTATTTTTTTCAAAAAACTGTCTACAACTGTCTTGGTTATGTCATCCGGGCTGATTCCATCAAGCTGTTTTACGGAATGTGCAATTGCTCTGATTTGGTTTTCTATCGGAACAATATCATCCTGTATGGTTGACAGTTTTTCAATTTGCTTCTTGTATTCTTCAATTTGAGCTTCTAGTTTTTGGCTCTTTTCAATGAATACAGCATCACTAATAGCTCCGTCCAGATTGTATTCCAGTAGCTTATCACTTTTTCGTTCAGCGACATTTATTTGCTTTTCGAGTCTTTTAATTTCAGTTGATGCGTCTGCCTGGTTCATGGATGAATGATATATTTTAATGAACTTTTCGGCAATTTGTTCAATATCACCAGAAGATTCACAAATTAATTTCGCAATAACTTCTCGAAGTTCTCTGTCATCGATGTAAAAAGAATCACAGCTTGCAGCACCTTCTTTTATTTTCTTGCTGCAAACCCATTTAACATCTTCTTTTCCTCGAAGTGTTCTTTGTTTCAGCCAATATGATGCGCCGTCATTTCCGCAAATAAGCATCCCTGTGAACACATTTTCACTCTTTTTGATAGATGTTCTACGGGTTTTTACAATCTCTCCACGTGCATCAATATATTCGTTTGCTTTTTTCCACACTTCTTCGTCAACGATTTGTGGAACATGGCTTCCGTCATCTTTAAACATCACCCATTCTGATTCTGGAAGAAACTCCTGCTTTTTGGTGAACATATCAACAATCTTAACTTTACCACCGGCATAATATCCTTTATACTTTGGGTTTCTTATAATGTGGCGAATAACATTTCTGTCGATTTTACCGCCTTTGTAATTGCGATAGCCCATGTTGTATAATTTTTTTTCTAATTGAGGCGTTGTCCATTCGCCGGATGCATAGTCTTCAAAAATCATTCTAACCATTTGAGCTTCTGATTCATTTATCGTAAGTTTTCCGTCTTTTTTGTCGTACCCGTAAATCCTAGAGTTTCCAAGGACAACCCCGTTTTTAATAGATTGCTTGTGTCCAAATTTAACACGGTTAGAAAGCTTTCTGACTTCATCCTGTGCGACGCCAGCCATGATCGTCAATCGAAGTTCACTGTCTTCATCAATGGTGTTGATGTTGTCATTCTGAAACCACACGCATACGCCCCAAGAAAGCATTTGCCTAGTATACTGGATACTGTCAAGTGTATTTCTGGCAAAACGCGTGATCTCTTTTGTGATAAGCATATCAAATTTCCCGTTCTTTGCATCTTCAAGCATTTCTTTGAACTGCTCACGATGTTTGGTTTGTATGCCAGATATGCCATTATCAATATATCCTTTAGCAAACTTCCAGTTTCTATTGCTTTTAATGAATTCTTTATAATACTGGGTTTGGTGTTCAATGGATACCTGCTGGTCTTCGGAATCTGTACTTACACGAGCGTAAAAAGCAACTCGTAAATTCAAATCATAAATAGAACGGGTTCTTAGCCTTTCTCTTGTATGGTATATGTTCATTTCGATTCTCCTTCAAAAAGGAGCGAAACCATTTATATTATACTCCATACAATGATTTCGCTCAATGCTTTTTAACATTTATTTATTTGCGTGATGATTTTTGTATATACTTCTCGACTTATTATACCTTCATCATACAATCTCTTGTTTATAATCAGCATGACTATCTTATCGATCACATGACATCCCTCCTAATTCACAAAATCAAAAATATTCATCTGTCCTTGTATTTCTTCTATTTCATCTTTTGTAAAAAATTTGCAGGCTGTCCAGTTTGGATTCCAGTCAGCATCCAGTTCGTAATTTAAGCATTTGCATCTTTTAACGTTTTTAAACATCGTGCATTCAAAGCATTGATGTTCATAGTTCGTACCGCCCGAACGCTTGTACATTTCGCTGATTCTTCTCATAGGCTGATGTCCTTCCATAATTCCGGGCATCTGGCAAAGTCATGCTCACATTCTGTATATATGATGCATTTGTGGCAATCATGCCTACCAATTTGCTTTGCGTATTGTCGCATTACTTTCCTACATATAAGTACCAGTTCTGGCGTGATATCTAACTTTTCGTCTTTGCCCTCCATACTTTTTTCCTTTTCTTTGTTGCTGCATATTCAAATTTGCCTTCTTTTACGCAATCTCTTGGGTCACATCCTCGACTATGGCCGACTAGAAAAATATAATCGCACGGTTGCATTTTCCCTGATGTGCCGTTTGATTTCGGATAGAACTTGCAGTCTGCGCATTGACGATTAGTCAAATTTTGAATTTCTTGTGGTGTTAATTTTTTCCATGGTTTACGCTTGTTTTCCATTTCCACCGCCTTGAATCTTTTTGATAAGTTCCTGTTTCATTGCATCCGCTATGTGTTCCCTGACTGATTCTTCAGGAAAAGGGATTTCAAGTGACCGCTCTAAAATTCTGTTCGTAATGCGGTCATCATATTTCAATCGGGAAATAGGATAATTACTGGTGAAAATCGTGATTTTTCGGCTTGTATAGCGGTTATTGATAATTTCATAAAACCTATCGTTAATCCAGTCTTTATTCGATGTTGCTCCGAAATCATCAATGATAAGAATTTCAACTCTCGAAAGATCGTCAATGAGTTTCTTTTCGTCCTCTCCTGAGCCGTCCCATGTAACTTTGATTTCACTAAGGATTTTCAAGGCTGTTGTAAACTTGACCACTTTTCCATAATTTTCCATTATTTCATTTGCCAAAACACAAGCTGCCAGTGTTTTTCCAGATCCTTTTGATTCTGAATGAAGATACAATCCCATTCCGACTTCCTGCATTTTGAGTAATGCATCATACCATCCACGAATAGATTTACCTGCCTGTACAAACACCTTTTTACTTTCGCCATTAAGATATGCACTGCTCCTTAAGCTTTTCCATCCGCGCCCTTTGTACATTTCCGGAATCTCAGCAAACTTCAGACGTTCTTGCATGATTCTCTTTTTTTTAATCCCACAATCGCATTCTTTATAGAATCTGTGTCCATCTTTATCTTGCCACAAAATATATCCTTCATCCTTGCACTTTGAGCACTTATACGAATGGAGTGTCTGAGTCATTGCTTCCGTCCCATTGATCAAATGGGATGAGCGGTTTGACATGTCTTTGAGCTGCTCTACCGGTTCCATGCTGTCCCTCCTTGTTGTAGTTTCCTTCCAACGTCTTAATAAAATTATTTGGCTTGACAAACCAGTCAAATGTTATCATCCATCCGCGGTTATTCTCTCCTCGAAGAAAATCACTGTTGCGGACGTTGTTGATTGCATTAAGGACTTCATCAATTCCGTATTCACGGATTCGCCCTTTGAGTAACTGATATCTTTTTGATGATGGTTTGATATCGCGTATCGGATTGATGCCAACTTCCTGTAATTTGTTCCATTCCTCGATGACACGTCGGACATCAGTCTGACATATAGTATCTTTAGATACTATTAATTTATTATCTTTCTCTTTATCTATATCTTTCTCTTTATCTATATCTAAACCTTTATCTGAGTGCGTCTTTGTTGCGTCTTTGTTGCGTCTTTGTTGCGTCTGCCGTCCAGAGCGTTCTATCAGCCGAGTATCATCAATCGGATTACCACCCGTCAAGGAGCAACTACCGTTATCCTTTAAAAGCAGCATTTTCTTTTCGTCTGTATATGACGTTTCAACATACCGATCTCTTGACAATGTGTTATGCATTCGCCAGTGTTTGATTACTATTACACCGTCTTCAAACGTAAGAACAAACCTTTTTGCAATCAATAATCGCAGGTCGTCTTCACTTGCTCCTGTGATTTTCATTATCCTTTTTGGATTTCCAATGAATCCATCATCGTCAGCCCTCATGTTCAAATGAAAATATAAGCATTGCGTTGTTGCCGGCATATCCAAGAATGCGTCACTGTCAACAATTTTCATCGTAAACATTCGTTTCTGTGCCATCTATCTATTCCTCTTCCCCCCCCCCAATCTAATTTCTGTCCACACTTATTGCAGTAAAAATCCGACTTATAAAGTCCCTCTCTATTACAAACTGGACAATCACCTTTATCTAAATACTTATAAGCCATTTTTCATCTCCTCCAACTCCTTCTCAGCTTCTTCACGAGTGGCAAATACTGTCGAATCCCAAAAATACAACATTCCTAAAACAAAAATTTTTTCAAAAATAATAGGATTTTGTTTATCTCTCGTAGAAATCCAATAGACTTTAGAACCTAATGGTACCGGCAATCTAACAAGCAAGCCATGTTCTTCTAACTGCTCATATTCTGCCAGCTTTTTGCAAGCATCAAGCATAAGACTGCAATTATCGTCTAAGCATTCTCCCATTCCGTAGCATGGCTCTTCAAAGCATTTAGGATAATACGCATTGCCTGCTTCGGATATCTTTGTTAATCTCTCCATCTACTTCACCTCTCATATATCTTTCTTTACATTCTTGACAAATAAAAATTTCTTTCGGATGCCTAAAGCAACCGTCATTAAGTATCGGATAATCAGGTTTATATTCTGTAATTACCCACTGTCCGCAAATATTGCACTTTTTCACAGTTTCGTTTATATTCATCGCCATGCATCATTCTCCTCCTGTAATCTCATCAATACACTCGTCCCAACCGTCTGCATATCCGTTATTATATTCATGCCCTGTATCACGGCTGCCTATTCTCTCTGGCAATGGCTTCAATGGACACCAATCAGGCTTAGCACTTGTATCCTTAATATCTCTGCAATTTATTCTGCAAAAAGCGCGGAATGTACTAATATGTATGCACGATTTACAGTTTTCCGGTGTATCTATCACTAATACTGATTTACTCATGACTCCTCCTCAAGACAACAATACACTATTGGATAGCCAGTATCACAATCACAATTGTTATAATCAATGTCTTCCAATGCTTTACTTTTTGCTATTTCCTCGGCTTTTTCTTTTGTATCAGCTTCAATATCGTCATAATCAATTGATAAGCTCATTCCGACACTTACATGCCATTTGCTCATTCAGTTCCACCGCCTTTCACAATTTCGATTGCTTCTTCATATGCTTCTAGCCGGCATTTGCTTGAAAATTCAAAAGCTGTTTTGCGATCTACTAATAGCTCTGATCTAGCTACTGATTCTTTTCTTTTCAATTGCTCCATAACCTTGTCTACATCAAAAACTGTCGGCTGTTCGTCAATAACTGCACCTATTGCAAAATCCATATCCGAATTTCCAAGAGAGTCAATTATTTTGTCTGCATCAATTAAACGCATTTATTCATCCTCCCACACTCCCAACAACCGCATTCTCTCATACAGTACAGCGACGGTTTTGCGTCTGTATCCGTAGAAGTCCTTCGGATTCATCGGGATATATCTTTCTTTGCTGATTTTTCTGTAACTTTTCCGGTGCAAAATATTCTCAATAACCATATCCGCTATCACCGTGTTTTTCGGGCAAGCTGACAAGGCAGCACTGGAAAGCAGGTATCCGTACTCTGCCGGGAAGTCTTTCAGCATCGTATTCAGTTTTTCAATATCCTCTGCCGGAATACCGTAGTCTTTCAGCTTTTTGTTCCTTGTCAGCATACCGTTCTCCTTTCTATTTGTCTGAGTGGTGCTTGTCGTACATGATCGCCACACATGCAAGACCAACTATTCCAAATATGACTCCAAGGGCGAATCCTAATAAGAATGTAATCATGCTTCTACCTCTACAAAATGCTTCCCTAACGTTTCTTTCGATATTTCAATCCATCTGTTAACATTTACTCCGTCAAGATGAATTTCTCCATCGATAATATTTTCATTTCCTACTTCGTAAACTTCGCCTACCTTAATTTCCATGTATCCGTCAACGTAAAATCCATCATCATCGTATGTATCTAACATGAATGCTTTCACGCATTTATACTTCATGCTTCTACCTCCTCATAAGTTTCTCTGAATATATCTGGTTTACACGGATAAAATTCACCGTGAACACCGCGGATGATATAATCACCAATATTCGCCAGATGTTCGCCCTCAAGTGTCTTAATAACCAGACCGCCCGGAACCTTCCAGTGGTTAATATAGAAATTCTTACCTTCTGCCGACATGTACTGGTCTGTACACTGATAGTCCGTCAGGAAATCGAACATTTCTCGATGATTTGTACCAGTCCACTGTACTGCATCAATCACAACCGGTTTCTTTCTGTACTTCATACAACCACCTCACTATCCGCTGGCATCTGAAATATCGTTTTTTTCATAAAATCTTTTCTAATAGTTTTTGCAATTAATGTATTATCTTTTCCCCTCTGAGATTCATTAGCCGATTTGCAGACATCAGGAAGAAGAATTTCATTTAATTTTGCATCTGCATATGCATCCTGAATCATATCCAGTACCTTCATGGCTTTTTCTTTGGTGGAATATTTTCCAAGCGCACATTTATTTTCGCCCTCTAGGCTCGAAATAATAAAATCATCTCCATCTTTTACGGCATAAATTGCAGCCAAATTGCTAAAGTTTAATAAAACCGCTTTATTCTGACTTCTGATTAACATTTTGTGTCCTCCTTATCTTTCTCACAGAATCCTCTGTGTTCATGCACTGAATACTCGATTCCACAACTCTGTTTCATGTATGTGAGCTTTTCTCCTGTCAATTCGCATTTGTGTTTTCTTGTATTCAGATACTTACAAGTTCCATCGCAGTAGCTCATTTTTCGCCCTCCTGATTCTTAAATCCCATCTTCAAATCATAGACAAACTGGCAAAGCTTCTCTGCAACCTCATCCGCATTCTCTACATTTGCAAGCTGTCTAACATACTGCTTACCGCAGATAACACAAGTCAACTTTCTGATCGTTTCCCAGACCTGCCACGAGATAATAGAAGAATCGAAAGCTTTTGCCATAAGAGAATATCTTCCATTTCCGTTCTCATCTCTGAACCATTTTTCTCTTGGTGCTTTTAATGTGGTTGCAACATCTTCTCTGGTAAGGCAACCTTTGTATTTCTCGTCCATGCGCTTTTCAAGTTCATCTAAAAGTTCCTTCTTTTCCTGCTCTGTCATTGCGTCCTCACTTTCCATAACTTTTCAGAATTTCTGCAACCGCATTAATGTGCTCTGATAATGCGTCTAAATTTTCATCTTTAATTACTCTCAGCCCACGGCTCGACTTAAAATCTTCAATGGTATATACGCCATCTCTGATTTCCTTAAATTTCTTTGCCATTTCGCTTTCTTTTATGGCTTCAGAATCATATTTATAAAATGTCTCATATCTATCGTGTTCTCCGAACTTGTCGGTTTCAATTTTGGTTCGTTTAGGAGTTATGCGAATAATCTTTGCCGGATACACCATGACGTGCCTAAAAGTTGTTCCCCATCCGCACCGCACTTCTCTTGCAACTCCAACTACATCTCCGACTTTTAAATCGTCTTTATTTATCGGGTTTAATTTTCCTATTACCATCCTCTTGTCATCCTCACTTTCGCCCGTGCAAACAACTGACACGCTATCAATTTAGATCTACGTTCATTTTTCTTGCTATAGCTTCTATAACTGTCACTGTTACGCCGTTTCCTGCCTGTTTGTATAACTGACTGTCAGAATTAACAAACTGTGCTTTTTCAAAATAATCATCAGACCAACCTTGCAGCCGAAAACATTCTTTTGGGGTTAATTTTCTGATTGCTATGTAACACTGATATTTTTCATACCAGACTGCATATACCGTTAATTCTTCCGATACCCGCACGAATATTCCTTGATTGTAGCTTGTGTCTAGCGTATTGGCAACTTCTTTTCCAATTGGTTCAACAGCCACACCATGTCTATCTTGACTTGTAAGCGTGAACATTGGCTCGCCATCTTCTTTGAATCTTCTTCCATTCTGACGTTTTTCTGCACGATCTGGAGTGAGAACTGGAATTGCAACTCCACTTACTTCGGCTTTATGATTTGCAATTCCTTTATTGTATCTGGCTTGTAAGCACCTTGCCTTATTGGTCAACTCTGTTTCTTGATAACTCAAATCAATAAAACACGGCAATGCTACATGATGTCCTCTTCCACCACCTTGTCCAGTATCAAGAGTTTCTGTAATTCCGTCAGGTGCAAACACTTGTGAATTTCTTCTATATCCATCTTTGTGGGCGATTATTTGAACACTATTTTTTCCGTCTGCTCCTTCGACAGGAAATACTTCTGCGGAACTTCTCCCTCTAAGATGTCCGATAATAAAACATCTTTCCCTGTTTTGTGGCACTCCGAAATCTTTGGAGTTGAGCACCTGCCATTCTGCATCATACCCCCACTGCTCCATTTCAATGAGCAATCTGGCGAAATCCCATCCTCCATTAACACTAAGCAAATTTTTAACGTTCTCAATGAAAAGGTAAGTGGGTTTATCTTCTTCTTTGAGCTGTCCGACAAGGTACATAACTCTGAAAAACAGGCTTGAACGGTTTCCTTGAAATCCGGCTTGCTTTCCTGCGACGGATATGTCCTGACAATTGTGGACAATTGCTCCGTTTGCAACATATGAGTTGTCTTCTTCAACACTGATGTTATACACTGTTCCAAAATCATCAGATTCTGTTGGCTGATACAATTCTCTGCAAACATATCTTGCACGATAATGTCCTTTAACTGATTTACTAGAGATTCGGAATGTATATGTATCTCTTTGCCGACATTCCCTTCCTTGGATAACACATTTTTCATCTCTTCTAGTGTAGTAAACAGCTGGAACAGATTTTCCAAGCCGCTGTGCAATAATGCACATGCCAAGAATGAGTGCTGCGCTGGTTGATGTTGCTTCTTCTCGATCACTTCTTCCATCTCCGGACATATATCCATCGAAGAAGTATTTTGCTTTCTCTCGTGACAAACACAATGCTTCTCTTGGAATTCGTTTTCCATGCGCGTATTTTCCGAACTTTTCAAGGTATTCGTATAATTGGTTATTGCACACATGATACTTTCCGCAAGTTCGTTCTTTTGTGTAAGTTCCATGTAGTTTCGCTTCTCGCAATCGCTGTTCGAATTCCGTTCTCTTATCATCGCTGATTGCGAACACGATTCTTCCTCCGCTTGGTCTGTCTTTTCTTTCAACTCTCCACCCATCAGCAAGATAACGTCCGATAATCCACCACATTTCCTTGCTGTATCCATCGGATTCTGCATCAGGCAAAACCATTGTGGAATACCAACTGTCATCGAGCTGTTCCACTTTTTTGAATTCCATTGGCTGATCTGGCTTAGTGACATAATACGGATGCTCTGCCGTGGTTCTTGTTGGCAATATTCCGAATCCATTAACATTCCAGAGTCTTGCTCCGTCTCTGTGCATTGTTGCTGTAACTTTTCTCCATCTTCCTTTGTGCGTAAGGACTTTATCTCCGACAGATACATCTTCAATTGGGATATATCCTTTTTCTGTAAGAATATAAGTTCCTTTGGCAAAACAGGGGAATCCGAAGCACCAGCAGTCGGCTTTTGGAATGTCTCCGGCATACACTCTTCTAATGTCATTTGCGTACCATTCTCCATTTCTGTATTCCTCCTTTAATATTTCTTTCTGTCTTTTCTTGATAGGAATATCTTCTAATGCTTTTCGCTGATCATCTGTCAGCAAATGCATCGAGATGTAACTCGCAGTAGCAAATTTATCAAATTCACAAAAGCCAACACATTCATGCCCTGCCAATTCCATTCCTCTGCGGAATCCTCCAACTCCTGCGAAAAAATCTATGAATTTCATTTTAAACTCCCATCTTCTTAACCAGATTCTTATTCAATCCCTCTTAACATCAAGCTTAATTTGCTGTAACAAGGGCAAATTCTTGTATGATCAAAAATATCTTCCAGTAAAACGCAAAATGGAAACATCTGTTTTACTTCATAGATATGTTCTATTCCGTCCTCACCACGTTCTGCGTATTTGATTCTTTTGCCAACACATAGGTCAAATGCATTGGATACGTAGGCTTTTAAACCATAAGATTTTACTTTGCTCATTTTTATCTAAAACCGCCTTTCATTAAAACGTGAACATTTCCTCACTATCATCATCAGAATCGAAATCTGACGTTTCTTCGTAATCAATTGATTTATTTCTCGACATATTCTTGCCACGTTCCACCAGTTCCGCTCTCTGTTCTTCTGTTAATTCTCTTGGTGCTCGTAATTTCACGTACTTAACTGGGACATGAGCAAATATAGAACCATCTTTGTTTGTGGCTAGAATCTTCACATCTTCTGGATGCTGTTCTGCAAGCTTCAGGACTCTTCCTTTCATCTTACTGCCGTTATGCGCTGATACTTCTGCGTACTCACCACCGCGAATCCACGCAATGCTGCATTCATTGCAATTCTCTGCCATGATTAGTCCTCACTTTCTCCAAATCCAAATTCTTTATTTATATTTATGGAATCAAATTCAAGTTTAATTCCCATTGTTTCTTTTGCTTCCTGGTATGCTTTTTCAATTCCAACTTCTTCAATGTGTTCTTTGGCAGAGTTTAGGTTTTCCAAGAATCTCTGATTGGATTTTGTAAATCCCCATGTTTTCTTAATTGCAAACAAACTGATAAGAACATTTGCAACTGCGATATAATCCTCTGCTTTCCATAGCTTTTCTTGTGATTCTGAAATAAGTTCTTCCGATATTTCTTTGCGTATTTCATCTTCACGCTGCATCAGATACAGTTTTAAGGACTCAACTCTTGCACCTGTCACCTTTGAAATTTGTTCCAGGCTGAAATTGCTGAAATTGTACGGTGCATTTAAGCGTGTTTTCTCAGATGCTTTCTGCTGTCTTCTTCTCTCTGCCCTGTTCATGCTCTCACCAATCCTTTCAGCATTTGTGAAATATCATCAGCGGTCATATCGCCATTCCACTGTTCATTCTCAAAAACACTGTATATTCTCATACTTCTGCCACCTTCTGATATTCATATCCAACAAGGCGGAACGCTCGTGGAGTATTCGGATGTGCAGTAGCAATCAATCCATCAAGTTCAAGCTGCCTCATATGTCGTTGTACAGTTGCTTTTGATATGCCAAGGCTTTCGGCAATTTCTTTAAATGACGGTGCGTATCCATATTTTGTAAAATATCTGATAAGAAACAGATAATTTTCTTTTCTGTTCTCTTGTCCTTCGAGATACTTTCTTTCGGTGTTATATTTACTTACCATAGTTACCTCTTTTCTTTTTACCTCTGGAACCGGATAGCGTGATATGCCGGGAAACAAATTTCACTGTTCCAATCCCAGAGGGCGTGCGCATATTTAGTTGTAATTATTTGGGATTTTGTCTGCCAGAACCGGCAGCTTTATCATTTGTAAGATTCTTCATCAAGAAGATTGTTAAATTTCTCAAGTGCCTTTATAGACACCTTATTGTTTATTTTCTCTGGTTTGATTGACACCTGTAAGTGAGTATCAATGATATGCTTTAATTCTCTTGCAAGGACAATTTTGCCTTGCTTCAACCCATCGCGGTAACCTTTTGCTGGTCGGTAATCAGCGATCTTTTCCTTCCCTTCATCCTGTCCGCCACCTGTCTTGTTTTTTATAATCCATCCGGCATCAATCGCTCTTTGAATGTACTCTCTTTCTTTCTCGTCAAGTTCATCAATCGGGCAATGAAAGAAATCAATCTTATAACCGCTCTTATTGCTTTCTGAATACAGCCCATGAGCTTTCATAGAAAGGTCAATATGTTGCTCGTATCCAGTCATATGTTGTGCTAGCCTGGTTAATATTCCTTTCGACTGTCCTACGTACCCGTGGGTTTCCGTTCGCCACAACATGTATATCCCGGCTTCATCATCCAATTTGGGATTGACTTTTAAAAGTCTTTTCTTATTGCTTGCTTCGATAGCCTTAACCTGACGAATCTTTTTATAATCCACCCGGTATCACTCCTTTACGATCTGGTCTACAATTCTTTTGCATTCTTCAATAATTTCATATTTTGAAACCGCAGGCGGAAACTGCATTCCAGATTCTTTACATATATTTGCTAATGGCTTAATGAGTCTTTGCCAATCAGGGCTTTCGCTATAATAATACTCGGCTGATTCCCAATCTCTTCCTTCGTTACCACCCCCATGGTCGAAACCAATCCACCATGTTTTCCCATCATATTCTCCTTGCAATTTTGGTTCGGAATAAGTAATTCGAACAGGACAAGTAGTAAAAAGATTAATTACATCTTCTGATTTACTGTAGTAATCAGAATCTTTCTCAGTTGTGCCAACATATCCACATCTATATCCCAATGGCATAAACAGAACTACACATGGATAACCTTTATAATCAAATTTGCACTCTAAAATTGGTTCCATTTAATCACTCCCATTCATCTTCATCCTCATATTCACCATCATCATAGTAACCATTTTCCATGATTTCTTTAAATGTAGCTATTGCTTTTCTAAACCTGTCGCGTAGAACCTCTTCTTTTTGCTCAAGATTTGTGATTGTCTCTTTATGTTCTTCGATTTCTTTAAGCAGCGCTGCGTTCTCTTCTTCAAGATTGTATCTGGCAATACGTTTCATGGTTGTTGGGTCGAGTTTTACAAGTTCCTTTCCAGTGGCAACAAGAGTTGTTGGATTCATTATTGCCGGCACATATGTTCTTGTTTTACCATAAACCGATGTAGTTTCTATTTGTTCTGGTGGTTCAGTAATATCCTCAATGGATTCAACACCAAAGCACATCATTTTCTGATTGCTAAAATAAATAATCTGTCCTGTTTGTATCATTTAATCACTCCTTAATTAAACGGAAGTTCGTCATCCATAATTGACGGCATATCCATGAATCCACTTGTGTCCTGTTCTGGGCTTGGAACTGGTGGCTGCGACTGTTCTTCTGACTGGTTCTTCTTGCTTTCCACAAATTCCTGTTCTTCGATTAATACATCAGTGGTGTACACTTTCTTTCCATCGCGGTTAGTATAACTGCCAGTCTGGATTCTTCCGATGACTGCGATTTTGATTCCTTGATGCAGATACTTTTCAGCGAACTCACCGTTCTTCCCAAGAGCCACACAACCGATAAAATCAGCCGTAGGTTCATTATTTTTGTGATACTTACGATTGATTGCAAGTGTGTATCTGGCAATCGTTGTATTGTTTGTTCCCATTCGGATGTCTGGGTCTTTTGCCAAACGTCCGATCAAAATTACTTTATTCATGTTTGTTCTCCTTGTACGGTTCTGGCATAGCTGGCAAAGGCATCCATGCAATTACTTTCAATTTTTCAAAACCGTCTGTAAAATAATCTCCATTCCACATTGCTCTGAATGGAATTGTTCCTTTTTCGGTAGCAATCAAATATATGTCTCCTTTAAAAATATGATTAGGTTTTGGTTCCGGTGGCAGTTTCACGTCTACTGGAATCCACATATCCGATAAGCTATACGAACAAATCAGTTTCTCGACCTTCTCGATTGCATCATTCCAACCCTTGTTATATCGACAGAACAACGGATCAACGTCTTCTGGATTGCTGTGAGTTGACGGCTTCTTTAATTTTTTAAGTGATTCTAAGAAATGTTCCATGTATCTTCCTCCTCGTAATCATTGCAGTAAAGTGAACCGTAATCCCATGCTAATGTACAGCAATTACGGAATCTACATTTGCTACAATCTGTCATTTTGTTCATGGCTTATCTCCTCTAAGATTCGACATTATTTTCAATATTATCTTCTTCTGCTTTGGCTAAGCAAGCCATGACAGGCGCAGATTCAAGTAAGCACTCTCTTTCTCTTGTGTTTTTTCCATCTCTCGAACGCCAATCACCAACAATGTATAGATTTGCATTCGCACTTAAAATGTCTGTGTCCATGTCCCAATATTTGATGTGAATTTCGTATGCAACATTTGATGAAACAACGTATCTGTAAAGTCCTTTCGTAACCTCTTTCCAATTTTTAAAATTTGTCATCCTATCTCCTTTCAGAACGGGCACAAATTCAAGTCAACTTCTAATCCAGCCCGTCCAATCTGAACCAGAACATTACTTCCTGCGACTTCCTGTATTTCTTTTTGTATTTTACGGGCATCAGATGAATCCCCACTTAAATGTACCAGTGTTACTGTTCGAAGTGATTCTGTGCGATTTTCCTTAATGAATTGCTTGCAAGTTGATAAAGAGCAATGCCCAGTGATCTGGTGCTCCCACTTCGAGTTGTTTCTGTCTATCAGCTCCTCGCAGTAATTACAACCAATAACCAAATGATTAAGTTCCATTGATTTGAATTTGTACCGGCAATGCTCAAAGTCTGTCAGATAAAGAAGCTTTCCCATTTCTTCATGTTCCACCAGATACCCGAAGTTCGGACACGGTTCTTTATTTGCGGATGTATGTGGCAGATTGAACGGAACTGCGCTGAAGGAACCGATTTTAAAATACCTCTTTTTAGTGACAGCTTTTATGGCTCCGTCCGTTATGCCTAAATTTTTGATTGTTTCTGCTCCGGTATAGACCGTGATTCCAGTGTTCATGATTTCACGAACAGTTTTGTTGTGATTGCCAGTGTGATCTCCGTGTTCATGGGAGAGAAGTACGCCAGAAACATTGCTTATCTGGTAGTCAATCCCTCTAAGGATTTTCTTGTAGTTGCATCCGCAGTCAAGAAGAACAATCTCGCCTGTACTTGACTGCAAAGCGTAACAATTTCCTTTAGTACTTCCTGTTGAAATTACTCGCATGAACATTTTGAATCACCTCGCTTTCCGTGTATTGCATTTATGCTTCTAAGATATTCTCAGCTTCATCTATGGTTTTCTCTAAATCGGAATAGGCATATGGTATGTCCTTCCCTCTATTTAGGCTCTCTAACTCCGCATAGCTTACTTTGCACATGCTATCTCGCATTAATTTGAGTTGCTTCAACGGAAGTTCAATGGTTATTACCTGTTCCCAGTCCTTCTTGCTGTCTACTCTCTTCATACTTCATCATCCTCCGGGAATCTGAACACGATGTTTGCCGGTTCGAATTCCATATCTGGGCTGTTAACCATTGTTTTGATGATTCCAAAACCTCTTGCAGCCATTTTTATAAATTCCTCGTAATCGTCATCGCTCATTTCAACATTTTGAGCAAGAAACATTCCTGCATACACTTTATGCAACATTTCCATAGCTTTTTCAGCCTTTTTTTCTGTGGAGTATGCCGCCATAATCGTTCCTTTTTCGCCGGAAATCGGAATATATATCCTTATAATATTTCCAGTTCTGCTTAATGCTGCGATTTCATAAGGAACATCAAATTTTCCATCCTGACTTACTAATCTCATTTTATCCTCCTTTTAATTTCTGAATCCATACTATGACATAATTTGATACAATTTCCATGAAGCATATGATTCTTGCATGCTCCGTATTTTTCATTGAATTTTTCTATCGACATCTTCCCGTCATTCATTGCCCGTACCCATCTTCGGATTTTTCTCTGTGTTTTTCTTTTCTTATCGCCACGCAATTTTCTGATATATTTTCCTTTATCAGTCACGTAATGATGAAAGCCCAGATAACACAAGCCCATGCGAAACGGTACAATTTGTGATTTAGGGTTTAGTTCCAGTCTAAGGCTTTCAATCATTATTCGGATTGCTTCAAGAATTTCTCTGGCATCTTCTTTCGTTTTACAAATCACATAAAAATCATCGTTGTATCGTCCGTAATATGGATTTCCAAATTCAATCGTTATCATCTGATCCAGTGAATGTAAAAGCAACAATGCGTACTTCTGATTTACCTGATTTCCTAATGGAAGCCCGGGATTACCTGTACTGTCAATAAACAAATGGTTCAACCAGACTGTAAAATCATCATCAAAGTAATAATCCAAAACATCCTTCATGATTTCATGGTCTATGCAATAAAAGTATTTGTGAATATCACATTTTACAATCCAACTATTCATTCCATTTTTTTTATAGAAATCCAACATTTGATTTCTTAACCCGTCCATTGCCATGTGTTGCCCTTTTCCTTGCTGCCCGGCAGTGTTCCATTTAATCAGGATATTTTCAAGTTTCGGTGTCAGAATGTAATCAGAAAAGCATCTCTGAACTACTTTATCCTTAAATGCACATGATTCTATCGTTCGCTCTTTTGGCTCATGAATTTGAAATTTATTATACGGATTTATGGTATACGTTTGACTTTCCAATTGTTCCTTCAAGAGATGAATGCCTTCAAGAGACAAATTAGAAAATCTTGCAGTACCTGAATTAAATTTCTTACCGCTCTTAACCTTTTTGTAAGAACGATATAAATTCTCAAAATTTGCAACAATTTCTTTATCCATTTATTTTGTTCCTTTATGTTTGTCCATTGCGGAAAGGTTATGCATTTGCTTGTATCTTTTCTGATTTCAGCTTTACGCTTACTCTGTCTGCATGTGATCCATGTTGGGCGAACACCATTTTCGTTGTTGTAATTGTTGTTGTTGATATAGCCCGAAGGGGAAACAACGGTATTCGCAGTGCATAACCTGTGAAAATTATCTTTTTCTGTCTTTTGTTCTCCATGAAATAGTCATGTACTTTATATCTTTTACCATTTGCGACCATGCTTCCATTCCACCGGAATTGATAATTCCTAATTCATATGAAAGTTCTATAAAGTACATCAACTCATCACAATGAGTAATGGCTTTTGTTTGAAGTTCTAATTGCTCTCTTTTATAATCTTTCAGATCAGTTCGGTTGGCTTCAAATAGTGACTCATAAATTTCCAATGCTTTATTTTGCATTTTATCTACAAGTGAAAATCTGTATTTCTTCGGGTATCGTCTGGCATTACTCGTAACTATTAATGTATGCTTTGCAAGTTGCTTGGCCTTTATTATTACCTTTAAATCTTCATTCGCCATCAATCATCATTTCCTGATTCAAAGATTGAAGAAGAAAAGATACAAACTGGGCGAACACCACTTTCGAAGCTGTAATTGATGCTGACGATACAGCCCGAAGGGGAAACAACGGCAATTGTTGTACTGTAATCATTTGCTGGTGTACTCCATGGAGTAAGCAACCACCACCATTTATCCATATTTGGAAGGAATTTTCTGTATTTCCGGTATTCATCCACCGTCAAAATCGAAATCTTATCTTTACAATGTCCGTATTCTGTCTGGCCGTCCATAGAAAGTAAATCTCGATCAAACTCAATAACTGCATCTTTTCCAATCTCGTCCGTAATTTTTTTTAGAAAACGAGTGTTTAATTCATTTCTCAGTTTACTTGAAATCCAGTTATTTGAAGCTGAATCAAATATTCTTTCTTTTCCATCAAATCCATTTAAAATGGCAAAATATCCTTTTTCTGTCTTATCCAGAATCAGCCATTCCATACCTGCAAGTTCAATAGCTTTTCCGATTTCCGGCTTTCCGATGTGCTTTTTCTTAAATTCTGCGAACTCTTTACTTAATCTGGATAATTCATCATCAAAATATTTCAGATTTTTCTTCATAATCATTCCTCCGCCTTAGATACAAAGATATTAGATTTTAAGATACAAACTGGGCGAACACCAACCGCGCTGTCGTAATCGTCGTCGCTGACATAGCCCGAAGGGGAAACAACGGCATAGGCTTTCTCCCATCCACGTTCTTTCGTTGACCATGGTGACAACGTCCAATACCAGTCGTTCAGATCATTGTTCGGTGTAATATCTGTGTATTCTCGTGCTTCATCAAACGTAATCGGTCGAATTTTACAATCAACAGTCCCCAATTTCTGCCCATCCGCAGTGATAATATCTGCTGTGTGTGTTTCGATATTTTCTGCTTCGAATTCTTCTTCGAAGTCTTTCAGGATTTCAGTGTCACACAGTTTCTTTACATTTGATTTCTTATAATCTGTGCTTTTACCAAACTCTACCTTTTTTTTCACCAGATCAAGCGAAATAATTTTCGTTGTATCTCCATACTGTTCCAGAACCTTGTATTCGCGTTTCCCTGTAGTCTGGAACACATCTCCTCGTTTCAGCATTGACAACTCAACATTTCCGGTTCTTTCCTGCTTTTCCAGAAGTTCAACCAGTTCCTTTGCTTTCTGTAAAATTTCTTTATTGTTCATTCCTATTGCCTCCAAAAAAATTCTTCTCTCATATCTACTACTCTATACTTCTTATGCATAAGCTTCTTATTTTTTCTTGCTCCGTTCGGATTATTACAAACAAAGTCTCTACATATCTCAGGTCTCACTTGATATATAAGACATTTTTCTTTTGCCTTGGAATCATCCAGAAACGGGCAAGCAAGGTCAAACGCTACAACAGAAGGATAATTGTGCTTCTGTTCCGTGATATGATGCTTCTTTACGTAGCGTTTGATTTCTTTAATTTCCTTACTGGATATTGGCAAGTAGTTGCTACAACATTTGCCACAACCACTGCATTTACCGTCCTTTGTGAAATCAAGCACGCCATATTTCACATCTTTCATGACTTCTTCTAACGTCCCAATCATGCTATCACCTCGTTATTCCTCCTGTTTCATAAACTCTGGAATCTCTGGTTCGGCAACTGTTGCCGGAACTGGTTCTTTCTCGGCAGTCTTTACGGCTTCTGCGACTGTCGGCTGCTTCGGCTGTTCTTCAATTGCCATTGGTTCTGGAATGAATTCCTCTTTATTGGCATTCTGTTCGATTTCTTCCTGCACTTCTCTGTATGTGGCATCCATCGTGTTATATTCATAAGCCTGCACCGGATTATCCCATTTCTTAGGAATAGACTTCATGATGTTGTTACGCATTTTACGAATAATCATTGATTCTCTCGACTGTGTTTCGTAATAAGACGGTGAAATATACGGTCTTAATTCCTCACAGTCAATGATTGCTTCCAGTTCTCCAATGTCAGCGACCTTTTTCATGATCTCTTTTTTCTTTGCTTCAATCTGAGCTTTCTGTGCATCTGTAGCTTTATATCTATCTGCACAGATGCCAAAAGTTTCATTCTGAAGATTATTCTTAATATGTGCTGCAAGATTCTTCAGTACGTCTGCTCTTTCGCATGAAAGGTATTCAACGTGACCATCTTTGTACTGAATCGGATATACGACGCGAACAACTTTTCCAATTCCAGATTCTTCCCATTCCGGCGGTGTGATCTCCACGCCTCTGTGTCTTGGTGGAATATACTTATCTCCCTCTCTAACTTTCCAGTACGGAAATACCTTCGCTACATTCACACCGTATCTGCTTACAAGAGCGTCATTTCCATCGCCCTCAATCGCAAATTCGATTTTCTTTTCCCACTGAGGTTTCTGCCCTTTTCCTGCTACGTTTACGTTTCTGATCTGGAAATAGCATTCTCTCGGCTGTGCATTTGCATTCAGTTTCAATGCTGCGACTTTACTCAGAATAAATTTAAGATTAGAACCATTAATTGCTTCAAAACTTACTCCACTCTCATGCACCATCTGGAAAATAGATCCCATTGCCGCTACTACACAATCTTTTGAATAGGAATCAAACTCCATTCCTCTTGAAGTTAAATCTCTTTCCATTAAATCAACATAACGATTTGTGTAATAGGAAAGCTGCGTGTTAAAGTTTGCTACCTGTGTGTTTTCTGCCATTTTAATTCTCCTTTTCTTATATTAATCAACTCATTTTTGTTTGCATTTCTGTTCAGTTCTACACTTCACCAAAACAAATCATTGTCAAGCTACACTCTGCCTATCCATCGCTCATCTTCTCTACTCAGCGCAATTCTTTGCCATAACTACGTCGTTCTACTCAGTGCCTTTGCTATACTTCGCTTTTCTAAGCTATTCCATTGCTGCGCTGTTCTTTTCACTGCTCTTCCTTGGCTTTTCTCAGCTTCGCTAATCCGTTGCAGTGCGGTTCCCCACATATCTGTTCCGTTACGTTTCTGTGCGTTTCTACGCTTCTCCTTTGCGATTCTCAGCATTGCGCTGCTATACCATTGCGACTCATATCTGTTCCATGCATCTCCATTGCTCTGCACGCCTTTGCTTTTCAATTTCTTTACTTTACTGAACCTCTCACTGCATTTCCCCTACGTTTTGCTGCCGCTCCTTCACTGTTCTTGGCTCTTCTGAACAATTCCATTTCTTTTCGTTGTCGATTACTGTGAATCAATCACAATAGCTTCTGCTACAAAACGGACATCCTGTAATCAGATAATTTCCGGCACTTTCCACCGAAATACCATGTGTTTTTCTACCGTATCTGGTTCTCCCGTTTTCGGAATAGATATTCTGATTGCAATCCCAACAGATGCCATTGTCCGGTGCAAAACACGGATATTCGTTCTTATCACAGAACTGTTCCTGTGCCTTGATAGCTTCTGGAATGTTATATGTAGTTGTTGCCATATTAAATCCCCTCCACTTTCAATTCATCGTCGGAAACTTTAAGTAGAATCATCTGTCTGCCTGTATCTGGTATTCTGTCAGCGTTTACAGACTCAACATCATCAACCCAAATTGGCAAGTTTAAGCCGTTTAATTCCTGCAAGCCAGTCACGAGGTCGATGTTGCATAGAATCTGATCAGAGTGATTCAATCCATCAAAATATCCGATTCCGTCACAAATCATCTTACAAACTTCCACCGGCTCACCCTCCTGCGTATAGTCCAAAAACTGAAACTGAAAGTGCTTGAAATGTGGATTGATAGCTTCTGCAAGTGCCTGATTTTTTTTGATGGAAAATTCTTTCAACATGTCAAGTTTCTGCTGAATATCGGAATCTTCCTGGCCTAATTTCTTTCTGTCTGCATTTAGTTGTTCGAGCGTTTCTACCTGTTTCTGAACTGCCTGTTTTGCCATCTCAATTTTTGTTTCGATTCCTGTAAGTTCCTTTTCGGCAGACATTCTTTCTGCCTGAACTGCTGCATTTTCCTCAGAATTATTAGTCAGTCCGTCAAGCTGTTCCTGTTTCTTCTGGATTTCTGCTACAACTGCCTGATACTCTTCGTTTCCAGACATATCTGGCTCTGACGGAAGCTTCTCTAATTCATTATTTTTCTGTGCAATCTCAGATGCTAGAGTAGAAATATTTTTCTTTGTCTGCTCAATCTGCGATTCGATGTCTTTACGCTTTTCCTCAACTTCTTTTCTTCTGGCTACTTCGGAATTGCCTTCTTCTGTAATGTCTTTAAGCTTCTGCTGTTTGTCTGCTTTAAACTGCTCTTTTTTCGCAAGTTCTGCATGGATTCTTTCCTGCTTCTTCTGTTCAAATTCAGTTTTAAGACGTTCAACCTGTTCTTCTGGCAAATGCTGTCCACAGGTCGGGCAAATAGCTGATTCGGGATCAAATTTTTCGTTCTGTATGGCATTTAAAGCTGTTTCATCAAATGTGGACGCATACGTCTGTTTGTATTTCATCTGCAATACTGTAATTCTCTGCTGTATACGTTCCGGTTTTTCGGCAGTAGCAAGGAAATTTTCCAGAACACGGAGATTGTCTTCTTCCTGTTTCTGCTTGAATCGTCTGTCATTTAATAAGGAAACGATTTTTCTCTTTTCTTCCTGTAATGCTTCTGCTGCATTTGAGACGATCGCATCTCTGGATTTCTTAAGACCTACAATCTCATAGGAAAGTTCATCATATGCTTTTCCAGAATCACTCAGCTGTTGTTCTTTCTGTCTCAGCTCGCTCAGATGATTTAAAACTTGTCCTCTCTTTTCTTCAAGAACTGTTGCGTCTGATATTCCTTGTTTCTTTACGGTATCAATCTCAACCTTTTTTACACCAATTTTATTCTGGATATCTTTTCTGTCTTTGCTGAGTTTTTTCACAACTTCCTCGACAGAATGATTCTTGATGATTTCCAAAACTTCTGGATTGTCCTGTAATACTTTATCCGCATTGAACCCTGCCATCTTTTCAAGCATTGCTCTGGCACTTGCTGTTGATTTTCGAAGTTCATTAAGGAATACTCTGGCATTGCTACACATCATAATGGTTTCTGAGTCTGCAATTCTTTTTAAGAAATCTTTGTATTTTGTCTGGTTGTAATCAAACCCATCAACCTGATATTTTGTGGTACTGGAAGATTTTCCCTTCTTTGTTTCCTTACGGATCACGGTTTCTTCTCCATCAATCAGAAGTGTGAGTTCTCTGGATACGACACCCTCAACTTCTTCTCCGTCTTCTTTTCTTCTGACATTGTTCGGAGATGTACCGTCTGCAAGCTTTCCGGTCAGCGCATCAAAATATGCGTCCATCAACGTTGTTTTACCCTGACGGTTCCTACCGGACACCATCGTTCGTGGTGCAAACTGATACTCCGCAGACTCAAACTTCTTATAGTTTTCAATGTTAACCTGTTTCAATTCTACTGTTTTCATGCTGTTTTATCCTCCAACCAATATGCTGAAACTTCATAAGCCGTTCTTTTTTCAACCTCAGTTTCAACTTTTTTTGTGTATTCTCGGCTCTGCATTCTTCCTTGCAAAAGAATGTTATCCCCAACTTCGCAACCGCCAATATATCTGGCATCTCTTCCCCAGCAAATGCACGGTATGTAGTCAGATATTCCATGTGGGCGGTTTACTGCAAGAAGGATATCTGCGATTTTTCTTCCGTTTGGTGTCTTTCTGTAAACTGGCGGTTTACAGATAAATCCGTCCAAAAGAATATTATTGGTGTGATATGTACCTTCCTCTGCAAACTTAATTTCTCTTGCGAAAACAAAGAGAATTAATTTACTGTGTTTGTCATCGTGCTTGTTGTAAGAACGGAACTGTCCGTAAATTTCAACCATTTCTCCGGTATAGTCCTGTGTTACATCAATAAGCCTTTCGGATACCATAACTGGAAGAATATCCTTTGTATCGCTCAGTCGTTTTGCCGATACCTGCATTGTGTAAAACTTTTCTCCATATGTTTCATGGCTAAATTCAAACTTGGATTCAATTGTCCCAATCAGTGTTGCCTGATTGTTTTCTAAAAGTTTATTCAACTCCGTTTACCCACCTTTCTATCTGCATTAAAATAGGAAGGGATATCATTGAAGACACTGCCGCACTTATGCAGAACAGCTTAAGTACATCCATTTTTGTCATCCACCAGAGCAATAATGCAATCGTGGAAAATGTTCCCACCTGTGCCATCACTCCGATAAAATACATTCTTTTTCTCATATCCCTCACTTCTTTCTTTTAGTTGCTGCTGTTGCAAGTAAAACTACTGACAGTGCTACAACTGCGACTTCCAGACGTTTTGTTTTTGCCACCTGATCTGCGATGATTTCACTTGCAAGGCTCTGGTTTTTAGTTACGTTTTCGGTGTGTTTTGTGATTTTAGACATAAAAAATGCCCTCCTGGTATAAATTTTCTTTTCAAATACAGGAAGGTGTGTTATACTTTACCTGTATTTAACTTACCCAATTAAGTTAGATACGTGCTTCGGTTGGTGTTCCTGCACCGCCGAGGCAACCTTAGTCTTTTCACGGAATGTAGCTGATACCCAAAATTAAAGCTACATCTTCTTTATCAATAAGATTTGAATTATCTGCGTTCAGCATTGCCTCGAGTGCGGCTACTCTCCTTGCCAGAAAAGCAAATTCCTCTTCGAGGGTTTCTGGTTCGTAAGCGTTTTTATTCATCTTTTGTCCCTCCCCAGATTGACGACAATGCTAATCCCATAAGTTTTCCAAGTACTTCCGCTCGCATATTGGAAAGTTCCTTGTCAAGCTTATCTTCCGTCCAGAACCCAACGTCTACAGCCTTTCTGATAAGTTTATCTCCTGTTTCCTTTGGAATATCTTCTTCCTCAAAAGTCTCTCTCAACGATTTAATAATCATTGACAAATCAGTCATTAAAACTGTTGCACTTCCCTTTACCTCAACTACTCCATCTTTACTTTTAATCATTCTCTTTTCCTCCTTCAAAAATCTTTCTCCCCAATATTAATTCCGCAAACGTTCTAAGCGTTTCTGTCCTTAATCTGTCAAGTTCTTCTTGTATTTTTTCGTCTGTCCACAACCCCATCTGAGCTGATTCAGAAACAAGTTCATCGGCTTTTTCCTTGGAATATCCTTCTTTCACAAGGAAAACTCTTAGTCCCCTGCATATCACGGTTAATTCAGAAAGCAACTTATTTGCATCTTCTTCTAATTCAACTTTCCCGCCTTCACATTTGATCATTCTATTTTTCCTCCATTTCTCTTTCCAGTGCTTCGTACAGTTCCTTGTGAATCTGCTTCGTCAGTATCACGAATGTATTTCTGAATCGCAGAACTAACTCCGCTTGTAACGCATTCGATAATTGTCTTCCCGTCAATATTTGCCGTGTACGTTACTTTTTTTGTTCTCGTAGGGGCAACTTCTTTTCGAATAGCTTTAAGCTCTTCTAAAATCTGTTTGAGTAATGCATTAGTTTCTTCCAACATATCATTCCTTTCTGTGGTATAATCTCCTATAGGAAGGAGGTGTGACCAATGGATATTAACCAAATTGCTCATGATCTGGCTGTTGCTAAGTTATGCGCTGAATTACCGGGATGTCTGGACAACCCTCATATCTGCCAGAGATACTTCAAATACCGCGCAGAATTTGCTGATCTTCTGGATTCCCATGATGAAGATTACTTTCTCAATGAACTTGATAAAGAGAAAGTAAAGAATTTCAAAGCTGTCAAACAGCCTAGCGCCGAGAACTAATTACATTTGTTGGATGTGTTCTGCGTTATTCTTGTGATGTGGAGCACATCGTCCAAAGAAAACTGAACTTTGAAGTCATATTCACCTTCTGTCCAACTACACTCCACGATACCTTTTCCTTTAGTTCCAATTTCTTCGTACATTTCGGGCGGCATATGCAATTCTTTACCATTTCTGAATTTGATAATTGTTTCGTCGGAAATCTTCACATTTTCACCTCCTACATTGTCATCTGGGTATTTTCCTGCTCAATCATCGGAACAATACCTTTTTCTTTGAGCATGTTGTAAAGAAAAATTCTACCCTTCTGTTTCCATTTGGTGTTCATCTTCACATCACGTCTTCCATCTGACCTGACGATATCTACAGTTTCTGAATGTGTGTACCCATTCTTTGAATACTTGTCATACAGCAACCACTGACCGCTCTGCTTGTACTGGATCCCCAAGTCGTGCAAGATATCATTCATCTTTTTACCAGACATTCCATAATCCTTTGCAATCTGGGTGATTGTTACCAGTCCTGGATTCTTTAAGATTTCATCGTAGTAATCAGCTTTCGGTTTAAGTTCTCCGATTATCTGATTCTTGACGCTAATCTGCTGTCTCTGTTCTTCGATAAGCTGGTCTCTTTCTGCAATTTTCTTTTGTGCTACAAGAATTGCTTTTGCCATCAACTCATCATCAGAGAGTGTTTCCTGTCCGACAATGTAACCACCGTTCGTTCGGATAGATGGAACAACTTCATCAAATACCCATGATTCAAATTTCTCTGCTGACGGAAGTTTACTCCGAGTAGTGAGGCGGTATATATCTCCTTCTGGAATGACTTTTAATTCCTGCTCTCCTCCGTCAGTAAGGCATCGGTGCTTTACCGACCCCTTGCAATGTGCCGTAACTGCATCTGCCGGTCTTTTGTATCCCAGTGCTCTTGCCACATCATTTGCTACGAAATATAGCTTTCCGTTAATTTCTACTGTCCGTATTTGGCCGAAATCTTTTGAGTTAAAAATCTGTAAACAGTCCATTTATTTCCTTTCTATGCTTCCGCCTTTTTTCTGGGGATTGCTCTCAACAGTATCAGCAACTCCATTCATATATCCCAAAATATAATGTTTCTTATCTTCTGGAAGTTTATTGATTCTTGTTGTTACATCTCTAATGAGCTGTCGCTTTTCCTCTGACATTTGTTCACCTCCCATAGTTAATTACGTTGTAAATGTATATTATCACGTTTGCAACGCATTGTCAACGTATTTTTAAATATTTTTACGTTGACAACGTAATTATAAAATGTTATACTTTTATCATAAAATAATGAAAGGAGGTTTATAAAATGGATGAGCGATTGAAAGAGTTGCGTAAGTATTTAGGACTTTCAAGAGAAGATTTCGCTAAAAAACTCGGATTAAAAAGTCGCGGAAAAATCGAAAACATAGAGCTTGGAAGAACAAATCCCGACGAAGATTTTTTGAAGCTGATTTGTAATACTTACAATGTTTCCTATGACTGGCTCGTGAACGGAACTGGAAGCATGTTCCGAGACGACGATAGCGATGCGCAGGCTATCGTAGATTCAGTTATGACCGGCGACAACGACTTTGCAAAGAAAATCCTTGTGAAGTTTGCCAAGCTCAGCGATGAACATTGGAAGCAACTCGAAGAAATCCTTAACGAACTGGAAAATAATTAAAAAAAGAAAGACCGGGGAATAAAAAATCTCTGGTCTTTCTTTATATTCTCCTATATTATTTCTGTCGCCAATGGTATAATATATTCATATTCAAATACTAAGGAGGAATTACAAATGAAGAAGAAACTATTAGTGACAATCTGTTCTTTTACTATTTTAGGGGTTTCCATTCCAGTTTATGCCGGGGGTGTTACTGGTGTTGAAGTAAAGAAAGATGATTCTGAAAAATATGGCACAATCAGTGATTTCGATTATGATATCGAAGGAAGCACTGTGAAATTACATGGATATGATGGAAAATGCAAGGTTTTAGAAATTCTTCCGACATACAATATTGACGGAACAGACTATGCAACAGATTTATCGGATTTTCAGGTTGGAATCGGAAATTCGTATGTTGAATCCATCATTTTCCAAGAAGGAATAACTGAGATATATGACGCTATTTTTAATTCCTGTGATGTTCAAAAAGTATTTTTCCCAAAAAGCATGGAGAATGTAACCGAC
>ENA-OOZA01000104-OOZA01000104.1-human-gut-metagenome-genome-assembly--contig:-NODE-104-length-44265-cov-15.278263_pt1 | contig 44265 bp, 32 predicted proteins | sample MGYA00241703_ERZ501378 | MGnify/ENA primary metagenome ERZ501378 (study PRJEB25962, sample SAMEA2042916) | human gut metagenome | biome: human gut; feature: human-associated habitat; material: faeces...
CGCACGACATATTGCATTCTAACCGAAAGGTAGGAACGCAGTCGTTTTTGTGATATAATTTACTATCTATGAAAAACCATATCAACAAGGTGTATTATACACCGTATCAATTAAAATTACCACCGGATATTGAAAAAATAATAGAAATTTCTGATCCGGTATATACATTTAACGAGGTTTTTCATCATATTGCTCTAAATAAACACCATGCTGTTAAGAAAAAGGATATGTCGCATATCTACATAGACGGAACAAAGATAACTGCCAATGCAAATAAGGGTAACGATCAATTATTGCCCGGATACAATATTCAGCAATGCAAGCAAAAAAACCGAGACTCACTTTTTCGTGAATCTCGGCTTTTTAATATGCTGTTTCTTTACAGCACCTTTTGTGGAGCGGATGATGGGAATCGAACCCACACGATCAGCTTGGAAGGCTGAAGTTCTACCACTAAACTACATCCGCTTATCTCTGCAACAAATAGTATTATATCATTACAGATAATATTTGTCAAGCGTTAATTTTAGATTATAAAATTTTTAAGAAAATTTTAACTGTTTTATATTAAACTCTAAGTTTAACGATGATTATAATTTTAACATACATCAAGATATATATACAGATTACTTACTTATAATTTTTACCGAAGGGAACTTATTATAGTTTTGATAATCAATTATAAAATGTTGGTAACACAGAAAAATAGCAGAAAATGCCAAATATTGAAGGTTAGTGAATATTAACTTTGATTTAAAACCACATTTATAAAAAGTTTATAATATAATATCTCAAATAGTATTATATACAAGCGGCTAATTTTTAATAGTAATAATATACTAAAAATACATCTGTATATTTAAATAAATGCATTTATTATGTTAGAATGTACAAAGAAATATATCTCAAATTGTGCAAGTGTACAGATGTAAACTTTTCACTCGGTGTAAGTATGATTTCAATGTGGATATTCAGAATAGTTTGCAGTCATATACTTGTTATGGTTCTTGATATGGGCGTTTTAGGTGTATGGATCGGTATGTTTGTTGATTGGTATGCTCGTGCTACAGCATATCTTGCAAGGTATTTGTCAGGCAGATGGAAAAGCATAGAATGATTTAAATATTTAAAAATGGAGATGAATTTTGTTTACCCTACCGTCACAATTATAAAAGTTTGACCAAACTTTTATAATTGCCTTGCAAAATATTCCGGTAAATCATAATTTTTAAACATTATTCCAACATATATAACGAAATATGATTTTAAAAAGCAAAGGCCCTCGAATTTTTATCGAGAGCCTTTTATCTTTTATCTTTTTTATAAATCAAATTCAAAGTACGGATTATGGTACAGTGAAAATGTTATAATATGGTAAAGACAAACCTAAATTGCCAAAGTGAAGTTCGGATTTTTGAGGAAAAAACGAGAAATACCACGTGTTCACCTTGACAAAAGAGTATGGTAAAGACAAAATCCAATTTGGATAGATTAAAAAAGTGGTGTAAATAAATATTATTTAAAATCCATTTTGGAAAGATTTATTAAATTATATCATAATTAATTGTAAATATCAAATGTAAATATCAAATGTACTAAATTTATAAAAATAAATGTATTTATAAGTTTATTTATAAAAATTTTTATTAGTAAATATATATTAGGTATTGACAAACAAAATTGTGAACGATATACTGTAATTAGAGTTGTGAAATATCATAACTCTAATAACGAAATCTAATACTATTAAAATAATAAATGGAGGTAAATATGAAAATCTTATTGCGATTTTATTTGCAAAACAATAAGCTGCCGATTGATTATCGACGAATTATGCTTTCGTTTTTTAAACGGTCACTGTCAGATATTGCCGAGGGAAAATATTATGAAAAATATTATTTTACACCGGAACGCAGAAATTTTACTTTTGCGGTGAATCTGCCTATGCCGAAGTTTTCTAAAACGGAAATTCAACTCGGGAAAAATCAACTAAACATTACTTTTTCAACAGCTGACTATAATACGGGATGTATTTTTATGTCTGCTTTTATAAAGCAAAAGGACAAGCCGATTCCCGCTCCGCTCGGCAACGAAATGAAACTTGCCAGTGTTAATCTTGTGCCGGAAAAAAATGTTACTTCATCATCCGCTGTTGTGAAAATGCTTAGCCCTTTGTGTATCAGATTACATAAAGCCGAAAATAATTCGGATAGGTATATTTCGGTTGCTAATCCGAATTTTACGGAGATTGCAAAACAGGTAATTAAAGAGCAGCTTGTTGAAAGCGGTTTTGACGAGAAGTTAATTTCAAACTTTGAAATTAAACCGTTAAACGCAAAAAAAACAGTGGTTTATCACTACAAAAACTACATTGAATGCAGTTTAGGCAGTTTTAGTATTAATGCCGATAAATCGGTTATTAATTATCTGCTGAAAAGCGGTATTGGTTCACGAAAATCCGCAGGATTTGGCTTTGCCGAGCTTTTATCGGAGGGAGGTGAACCGAATTAATGAAAACAAAGATTGATTACTTTGATTATGACACTTTGCTGCAGCCTACCGATTGGAGGTTTGCAGCAGCCGTTGTCGGTTTATGTAAATATTTTGATTACTTTGGAATTGTTTACAAAGTCCTCTATGATGTTGAAGAAAAGCCCGATAATTATATCCACGGCTTTGACGGTATTATTTACAAAAGTGAAGATATAACAGAAGAAAAATATCTTAAGTTTGCAGAGAACTATTTTGAAAAATATATGACTCACAAAAATATTTTAAACATTCTCGAAAGTCAAGAATTCAGTGAAGAACAAATTAAATTGGTAAACGACCTTGTTAAGAGCAAAACAGTTCTTAAAGGGCTATTTGACAAAATAAAATTTGATGGAACAAATAAAGATATTTTTATTTCAACCATTGAAGAAAACAGGGCGGAAATTATAAAGAATATCTTTAAAAACGGCAATAACCTTTATAAGAATTACTGCAATGAACGACTTATTTTTACCGAAGATAACAGCACTTGCAGACTTAGAGGCTACAATGTTGACAAAGACAGAAAAACAAGTAATCTCGGCTTTTGTTTTTCAAAGGAAAGTTTTGAGAGCAATGATATTTTAGAATTTGATTTTATACCGTTTGCTTTTTCAAATTCTGATATGAGAGAAACTTATTTTGTGAATAACAATTTTTCTGTTAAGTCTTTAACTCAAACAAACTATGCTTTTTCAAATCAACTTAGCAGTACAGAAAATAAAGACGACAAAAACAAACTAATGCTTGTTTTGCAAAATTCAAAGGATTATATAAGCTATGATGTTGAAATTATATCAAAATCTCAAGATAAGGCTTATTACGAAACATTCTTTGTACGACTTGAAAGATTAAAAAAGTTAAGAGAATTATCGGGGAAATCATTAAACTTTGTCAAAAAAATCAATGATGATTATTGGTTTAATCTTGAGAAAGAAGTTTATATGCGTTGCCTTAACAATGTGTTGCTTGACGATGTAATTTTAATGATGCTTAAGTTTTATTTTGATGATAATGCCGGTAAAGGCTATATAAAAAGCAGAACTGATATGCTAATAGACATAAATGTATCTTGGAAAGGAAATGAAATTATGGATGAAATAAAAAATCAAATTGATTCAGCCAAAAAATGTGGTCATCTTGTATCAAAAAGGCTAATAGAAATGAAAAGCAGCAATAAAATAATTTCTTATAAATATAAGCTTTCAAGTGCTCTTAATACACATGATTACGATAGAGTTAAAGAAATACTTTTAAGATTATCCGCAGAGGTAAATATTGAATTTTCATTTTTCTATGCATTTCTTGAAAATGCAGAAAAATATAAAGATATTGTTTTTAGTTTTGCAACTGCATTAATTGAAGGAAGCTCAAATAATAACGAAGAAAATAACTGATGTAAAGGAGATTTTATTATGAAAAAGAATGCGTTGACAGTAACAATAATCGCAAATATGACAAGCAACTACGGTGAAACCCTCGGCAATATTTCAAGTGTACAAAAGGTATTCAGAGGCGGAAAAGAGTACGCTACAAGAAGTCGTGAGAGCCTTAAAAACGCTATCTGTGTTCAGTCGGGTTTTTATGATGATTTACAGACAAAAGTTGATAGTGAAAAAGAAAAGAAAGTAACTCAAAAACTTGTTAATGAAGAAATTAACGCTTCTAATTGTCGTGCTCTTGAGGGTGGATATATGTTTACAAAGTCTAAAGGAGCAACATATATTCGTAATAGTTCTTTCTATCTTACAGACGCTGTTGCCACCGAGCCGTTTATTAATGATGCCCGTTTTCACAACAATCTTTATCTTGCAACCAACTACGCTAAGGCTAATAATTTAAATGTTCAGAATAACGCTAAGGATTGTGGGCTTAATCCTTATCAATATGAATATGACAAATCATCTAAAATTTACAGTCTTACAATTGACCTTGAAAAAATCGGTAAGGACGAAAACTTTGGTGCAGAGGCAGATAACGCAGAAAAGTGCGAAAGAGTAATTGCTCTTATTAACGCAGTAGAAAATCTTTCACTTGTTGTTAAAGGAAATCTTGATAACGCAGAGCCGATTTTTGTGGTAGGCGGTCTTTCACCGAGAAAAACACATATTTTTGAAAATGCGGTTTCTGTTTCGGGCAAAAGACTTATTATAGAGCCGATTAAGGAAAAACTTGCCCAAGGTTACAGTTGTGCACTTATGCGTAACGGCGAGCTTTCAAACGAGGACGAAATTGTAAGAGAACTTAATCCTGTAAGTATGACAGAATTTTTTGAAAATCTCAGAGGTCAGGTTAAAGAGTATTTTTCAGAGTAAGGCGGAATTAATATGAAAGCAATTAGACTTCATATAAAACAAAACAGTGCAAATTACAAAAAAGAAGAAACTGTACAAAACCGTATGACATTTCCTTTACCGCCGTATTCAACTGTTATCGGAGCAATTCACAAGGCTTGCGGTTATACATCTTATCATCCTATGCAAGTAAGCGTGCAGGGAAAGTACGGTTCTCTAAAAACTAAAATGTATAAGGACGATTGTTTCCTTAACAGTCTTAATGATGACAGAAATTTGCTTGTAAAAATGAAAAATCCCGATATGCTTTCAAGTGCATATCAGATTGTGGCTACTGCTCAAAATACTCAAGGAAACAGTTTTGAAAAAGGCATTACAATTAATGTAATTAATGAAAAATTGCTTGAAGAATACCGCTTTTTAAAGCGTACAAAACGCAGAATCGACAAGCATAAAAAAATCATTAATAAAATGAAAACTCGGCTCAAAGAAATGAAAGCCGATGAAAATATTTCTGCCGAAGAAGTAAAAGAATTTGATAAGCGTATTAAGCATATAAAGGCTGTGTATGATGAGTACGAAAAGGTAAAGTATACTATTCCGTATTCCCATTTCAGAACGCTTGCAAAAGGCCCTAAGTATTATGAACTTCTCTGCGATATTGAACTTATCATTCATATAGTTGCAGATGAAAATACTATGAATGATATTATGGATAATATCGGAAATCTTACTGCAATCGGCAGAGGAGAGGACTTTGTAGAAGTGCTCGAGTGTGCTCAAACAGAGCTTACTGAGGTTGATGAAGATGTTGATTACGAAAAAAATGATTTCGATGTTTATATGCCTGTTGAGTATTATGAGGAAAATCAATCCGATATGGATATAATTTCAAAAACAGACGGTGGATACGCAGGAGGCACAAAATATTTTATGCCAAAGGATTATGTGGTTGAGCAAATAAAGGGCGGTATGAGAAAACGAGTGTTTAATCGTGTGCCTGTTATTTTCTGTCAGATTAATTACCTTGACAGCGGATGTAAAGGTATAATGCTTGATAAATCAGAGAACGGAATATATACAGTGCTTTTAGCTTGAGGTATTTATATGAATATAGAAGATAAACTTGCAAAACCCGACAAAACTATCGGACAACATTCAAATGAGCTTATAGAGCAGGCAAAACTGCTCTATAAGCTCGGCTATATTAAATCTAAAGAGTTATATTCAGATTTACTTGTTGCGTGCAAAAAACACGATTACGGAAAGGCAAACTCTCAATTTCAAAAGCGAGTGCAAAGGGGCGGCAAATTTCAGCCGGAGCTTGAAATTCCGCACAATGTGCTTTCAATATTTTACATTGATAAATCCGAGTGCAATAAGCCTGATAGTGTATATTTTGCAGTGATGTATCATCACAATAATAAGGAATCTCCTATTACGGTTTTCGGTGAAAATAAAGAGCTTATCGAAACCTTTATTTCTGAACTTGGTTTGGAAACCGCTTCGTACAATAAGATGAAACGCAATGTTAAGAAAATTAAAGACTTGTTCGACAAAAAACTCAGCGAACCCGAAAAACAATACGCTGTTTTATTAAAAGGTCTTTTACATAAATGTGATTACAGTGCAAGTGCAGGTCTTGACTGCGAAAAGGTCAACGATTTTTTGACTGCTTCTTTAAACAATTGGAAAAATACCCAAAATATACATTACAATGAATTGCAAGAATTTTGCATTAAAAATACCGACAGCAATTTAATTGTAACCGCACCTACAGGTATGGGCAAAACCGAGGCGGGATTGCTTTGGTGCGGGGACAATAAATGCTTTTTCGTTTTGCCGTTAAAAACAGCTATCAATGCGATGTACGAAAGAATTAAAAAGCTTTGCGGAGATAATTCTCAAGAAGATTACAAGGGAAGAGTGGCACTTGTTCACTCCGATATGAAATCCTATTATTTGGAAGATTCAATAATTAGCGGAAAAAATTATGATTTTGCGTATGCACAATGCAGTAAACAGCTTGCACTTCCGATTACAATTTGTACGCCTGATCAGATATTTGACTTTGCATTGAAATATGCAGGTTATGAATACAAACTTGCGGTAGCGTCATATTCAAAGTTTATTATTGATGAGATACAGATGTATTCACCTGATGTTTTGGCTGCAATTATTTATGCAATTGAGATGATTCATACTTTGGGTGGTAAAGTGGCTGTAATTACCGCAACTTTGCCTCCGTTTGTAAGAAACGAGATTGAAAAAATACTCGGAACAGATGTAAAAACATCCGATTTTTCTGATAAAGGAAAGCTAAGGCATAATGTAAAAGTATATGAAAAAAACTTGCAGTCTGACGATATTATAAAAATATTTGATGATACAATATGCGATAAAGTAAAAAAATATCTTGTCGTTTGCAATTCAATTGATATCGCAAATAAGATGTACACCGAAATAAAAAATTCGGATATTAATGCAAGTGTAAATCTGTTTCATTCCAATTTTACAAAAAATGACAGAAAAACTAAAGAAAATGCGATTTTAGCAGCCTCTGAAAAAACTAACGAAAGTATGAATATACCTGAAATATGGATTTCAACATCCGTAGTCGAAGCAAGTCTTGACATTGATTTTGATATTCTTATTACCGAGTTATCAGATTTATTTTCCCTGTTCCAACGCTTTGGCAGAGTAAACAGAAAGGGTAATAAAGACTTTTCATCTTACAATTGTTTTGTATTTACTGAAATTCAAGGTAATGCACATCGTTTCGTTGACGATGCTATTCATTCGTTGTCAAAACAGGCGATTTTAAGCGTTGACGGAATTATCTCTGAAGTTCTTAAAAAAGAACTTATAGATGAGTACCTTTCGGTTGAAAAAATCGAAAAATCAAAATATTTTCAAGAATATCGTAAAATTTATAAAGATTATAAAGAAAAGGTCGATTATTTCTCTCTTAAAAAAGATGGAATAAGAAGTATTGACAGAAGTGACGCTGTGCCGATTGATGTTTATAATCAAAATGAGAGTGCCATAGAAAAAGCTTTGTATGTTTTAAAATCAGATACTTATTCAAGAGATGATAAACTTAAAGCAAATGAAGAAATACTTGGCTTTACGGTTTCCGTACCTAAATTCAGAATTGACGATTACGAAATAAAAAAATTAAAAATAAAAATGCCATATACTGAATTACCTGTTATTAACAGCAGTTATGATTCCGAATGCGGCATCAGATTTGATAAGGAAAAGAAAACCCAAAAGCAAGATAAATCTGATGATAACGGAGAACCTGATAATTTTATATGAGGTATGATTATGGACGAAAATAATATTTCGGGTATGCATATTTATTATTACTATGTGTGTAAAAGAAAGCTGTGGTATTTTTCAAACGGTTTGGCAATGGAAAGTGAAAACGAAAATGTCAAAATCGGAAAACTTATAGATGAAACCACTTATAAGCAAAAGAAAAAACATATTATGATCGACAACACAATCAATATTGATTTTATTACCGAGCATAAACTTTTACATGAGGTAAAGAAAAGCAGAAAGATAGAGGAAGCGGGTATTGCTCAACTTAAATACTATCTTTATTATCTGAAAAAGCGTGGGGTAGAGGGAATAAAAGGCAGAATTGATTATCCTTTGCTAAAGCAAAGTCTTAATGTTGAACTTAGCGAAGAAGATGAAAGAGAGCTTGAAAGTGCGGCAGCTGATATAGTAAAAATTATATCGGCTGCTTTGCCGCCAAAATTTAAAAGTAAAAGAATTTGCAAATCATGTGCTTACTATGATTTGTGCTGTATTTGAGGTGATAAAATGCAGGAAAGTTATTACATATATTCGTCAGGCAATTTAACTCAAAAAGACAACACATTAAGATTTACTGCAATTGACGGAAATGTAAAAGATCTTCCGATAGAAAATATTAAAGAAATTTATATTATGAATGAAATAACGGTTACATCTAAATTGCTGAACTTATTTTCAAAATACGGAATACTTGTACATTTCTTCAATTACTATCAATTTTACATAGGAAGTTTTTGCCCAAAGGAAACAAAACTTGCAGGTCAGCTTTTGGTTAAGCAAGTGCTTGCTTACGGCGACTATTCAAACAGATTATCAATAGCAAGAGAATTTATAGTTGCTGCGTCTTATAATATTTACAGAAACTTAAGATACTACAACGGCAGAGGCAAGAATGTGTCAGAGCAAATGGCTGCTATTGAAAATTTGAGGAGGAAACTTGCAGATGTAGAAACCATAGAAGAGTTGATGGGAATTGAAGGCAATATTCGTCAGGAATATTACAAAGCGTGGAATGTAATTATTGATCAAAATATTGAATTTGATAAAAGAGTTTATCATCCTGCCGACAATATGATTAACAGCCTTATTTCATATGTCAATTCTCTTGTATATACAAAAACTCTGGCGGAAATTTATAAAACCCAACTTAATCCTACAATAAGCTATCTTCATCAGCCGGGTACAAGGCGATATTCTCTTGCACTTGATGTTTCGGAAATTTTCAAACCGCTGATTGCGGATCGTCTGATCTTTTCTTTGCTTAATCGAAAACAAATAACAGAAAGCAGTTTTGTAGAAGGACTTAACGGTTTGCAACTTACCGAAAGAGCGTCACGAATAATTACATCTGAATTTGACGAAAAATTAAAGACAACTATTTTTCACAAAGAACTTAATAAAAATGTTTCTTATCAATTCTTAATCAGACTTGAACTTTATAAACTGATAAAGCACATTATAGGAGAAAAAGAATATAAAGGCTTTGAAATGTGGTGGTAAATATTGTATGTAATTCTTGTATATGATATAATATGTGATGAAAGGGGCAGAAAAATACTTCCAAAGGTATTTAAGATTTGCAAAAAATATCTTGTACATATTCAAAACTCTGTTTTTGAAGGAAACTTAAGTAAAGCAAACTCACTTGCTTTGCAAAAAGAACTTGATGTTTATATCAGAAAAGACAAGGATTCGGTAATAATGTTTCATACCCGTGAAGAACGGTGGATGAATAAAGATTTTCTTGGAAAAACGGATGATAAAACATCAAATTTTTTGTAACGCTTTTATTGTCGACCTGACATAGCACAAAACCCCCGGCAGGTTGACAGAACCTAAAAATCAAGTAATCATCGGTATAGTTGCTTTTGATATATTGAAATGGCAGTAGTATTTGATAAATATTTGGTATATCGACAAAACAGCACAGAAAAATGCCGATGATTACTTATCCTTTTATCCCACGGCTATAAATCTATCCATATTGGATTTTAAACGTATATCAAGCAAATTTTTATTGCGACTACAATCTATAAATCTATCCATATTGGATTTTAAACTTTTTAACACCCCATTAATTATACAAAATATCAGTGCTATAAATCTATCCATATTGGATTTTAAACATTATCAGCTTATTATAACTATCGTAGTAATATTACACTATAAATCTATCCATATTGGATTTTAAACTCAGATGTTCGTGACAAGACATTGACAGACACTGGCTATAAATCTATCCATATTGGATTTTAAACTTAAAAAGTCTTAATTTATATAAATTATGAATTATCTATAAATCTATCCATATTGGATTTTAAACCTTGATGTTGACGACCTTATAGACCTTTCACCGTCAGCTATAAATCTATCCATATTGGATTTTAAACTCAATCTCTATTGGTAACGACTATATAGGAACAGACTATAAATCTATCCATATTGGATTTTAAACCTTTCATATTGTGATATTGTGATTTGGTTTACATTCTATAAATCTATCCATATTGGATTTTAAACATTCGACCGTAAAGACCGTATGGAGTGGGTGAATTCTATAAATCTATCCATATTGGATTTTAAACTCAGATAAGGGGTTTGCTTGAGTACGATTATAAGCCTATAAATCTATCCATATTGGATTTTAAACTTACAGATGTAGAAGTCAAAAATCTGCTTGCATTGTCTATAAATCTATCCATATTGGATTTTAAATAAAATTTTAGCATTAAAAGAGCCGTGCCGTCCTGACTATAAATCTATCCATATTGGATTTTAAATTTATTAGCAAAGTTTATTATTATAACTAATTATTACTATAAATCTATCCATATTGGATTTTAAATGATTATTCATATATGGCTTATATGACTGAATCTGACTATAAATCTATCCATATTGGATTTTAAATATAATTGTTCAACTCGTAGAAGCACTATTACCTGTTCTATAAATCTATCCATATTGGATTTTAAATGTCGAAGAGTTGACAATTATTCCGTTAACAAGATTGTCTATAAATCTATCCATATTGGATTTTAAATATACGAAATTATATAACAAATATACCTAAATATACCCTATAAATCTATCCATATTGGATTTTAAATTTCCTCGATGTATGGAGTTTTGTACAGCTTTGTAATCTATAAATCTATCCATATTGGATTTTAAATATAATCAGGACTTTGATTTTCACAAGAACAATTAAACTATAAATCTATCCATATTGGATTTTAAATGCCTTTTTCAGTTACATAAATAGGCTCAAAATCACGCCTATAAATCTATCCATATTGGATTTTAAATCTGATTTCCTGCTCGGAAATGCCGAAAAGTGATTTACTATAAATCTATCCATATTGGATTTTAAATCTGCTAATCGCTCAGATAATCTTTCCGCAAGACTATCCTATAAATCTATCCATATTGGATTTTAAATAAGACTTTCAGATACAATATTCTCGCCCGTGATGTCTATAAATCTATCCATATTGGATTTTAAATAATATAAGTTAGTGGTGTACACTCGCCTCGGAAAAACTATAAATCTATCCATATTGGATTTTAAATACCGTTAATTTTACATATATCAGAGCGAGATAGTCCCTATAAATCTATCCATATTGGATTTTAAATGAGGCTGATGCTTTTTCTGTTCGTTATATCTGACGACTATAAATCTATCCATATTGGATTTTAAATTCCTTTTACTTGTAATTTCCGCTGCTAATCGCTCAGCTATAAATCTATCCATATTGGATTTTAAATTTAATGTGTGTGTGAACATTGAGGTCGAGATGAAACCTATAAATCTATCCATATTGGATTTTAAATTTTATTATGAATTCAACTGCGTTTGGAATTAAGTTCTATAAATCTATCCATATTGGATTTTAAATTCTTTTCTGATGTGATTGCTCTGTTGATACTGCGTGCTATAAATCTATCCATATTGGATTTTAAATATCTGAATTGGTTTAACAACTGTCTTGATTATGATACTATAAATCTATCCATATTGGATTTTAAATTCAGCCGCCCAAGGGCGGACGTAATGCTCAGTATTAACTATAAATCTATCCATATTGGATTTTAAATTTGATTGATACAGTTGTATTAATGAAAAGCAATGATCTATAAATCTATCCATATTGGATTTTAAATCTTAAACGCTCTGTATAGGTTCAAACAGTCAAGTACTATAAATCTATCCATATTGGATTTTAAATTATCGGGCGGAACGCTTGCATCCTAACGGCTTTTTACTATAAATCTATCCATATTGGATTTTAAATTTTCTCTATCTTTATTGTAATTATATTATATCACTCTATAAATCTATCCATATTGGATTTTAAATTTAAGCTGTTGATACTCAAGACAAACCTTTATTTCTATAAATCTATCCATATTGGATTTTAAAAGATGTCGAAGAGAATCCATCTTGGAAATTGACTAACTATAAATCTATCCATATTGGATTTTAAAATTAAAAACGGAAGAGGGATTTTTTATTGGCGATTATGCTATAAATCTATCCATATTGGATTTTAAAAAATGACTGACTTTGGAGCAAAGTTTTTAGTAACAACTATAAATCTATCCATATTGGATTTTAAAAGAAAGAATGCCGTCAAATCCGCTTTACAAGCTCACGCTATAAATCTATCCATATTGGATTTTAAAAACGCTGACTTATCGTGTGTACGCTGACGGCAAGTGCTATAAATCTATCCATATTGGATTTTAAAATGTATAAGTGTTAAAAATAGGTATATACTTATAGGCTATAAATCTATCCATATTGGATTTTAAAATTTTGATTTTGACTTTGTTTTATCATTAATTGGAATGCTATAAATCTATCCATATTGGATTTTAAAATAATGAACTGCGTTGTAAAATACTAAGCATTTCTGCCTATAAATCTATCCATATTGGATTTTAAAAACAGGTACAAGAGTACTAAGACCGGAGTCGATAGCCTATAAATCTATCCATATTGGATTTTAAAATACGGTGCGAAAGTCAACAGCACCATACGGAGTTACTATAAATCTATCCATATTGGATTTTAAAAGTTAGCGGAGGGGGGTTAAGTCGGATTCACTATCCGCTATAAATCTATCCATATTGGATTTTAAAAAATTAGTGTATATTTTAGCACGAGGGTAGCACTTCTATAAATCTATCCATATTGGATTTTAAATCATTGCGATTATCTTATATTCCTGTTCAGTCATAGAACTATAAATCTATCCATATTGGATTTTAAATTGCTTGAAGTTACGAATTGTAGAGTTAATTACTCTCTATAAATCTATCCATATTGGATTTTAAATGATAACACATCTGGAAATTTAGAAAAATGGTTAGGCTATAAATCTATCCATATTGGATTTTAAATTTCATTTCTTCAACGATTTCTGTAAAGGCTGTATAGCTATAAATCTATCCATATTGGATTTTAAATTGTATAAGTGTTAAAAATAGGTATATACTACTTATACTATAAATCTATCCATATTGGATTTTAAATGCATATGTCGAAAAACTTATCATTGAAAAGCTCGACTATAAATCTATCCATATTGGATTTTAAATCAAAATTTAAGGCTTGAAGAAATCGTCAGAGCAGCCTATAAATCTATCCATATTGGATTTTAAATACAAAGATGTTAAACAGATGTATTTGGACAGTCCGCTATAAATCTATCCATATTGGATTTTAAATCTGTAACTTTACCGAAGGAGATTGGTTTGCTCGCTTCTATAAATCTATCCATATTGGATTTTAAATAAAAACTTAAAGCAAGCTCACGATTTAGCGTACAGCTATAAATCTATCCATATTGGATTTTAAATACATGAAAGAGTCAAAATAGGCAGCAAAAGTGTTACTATAAATCTATCCATATTGGATTTTAAATCATCTGATGTCTGATAGTTCTTTGTAATGTAATATCTATAAATCTATCCATATTGGATTTTAAATGCAGTAAGAGAGCCGACAGTCTTTAAAACAGGAATCTATAAATCTATCCATATTGGATTTTAAATCTCATAGCGATTGCACATCATACGCACTCCGTCCTCTATAAATCTATCCATATTGGATTTTAAATAAATTATGTCAATGTAATCTGCAAACCGTCAATCTTCTATAAATCTATCCATATTGGATTTTAAATCTGCTCGTCATATTCGGCTTGATACACATAAAAGCTATAAATCTATCCATATTGGATTTTAAATATTAAGGTAGGTTCGAGTATTACTATTCGCAACTGCTATAAATCTATCCATATTGGATTTTAAATGCCGATGATGGCTCGCTGGGAGAACATTGACGCAACACTATAAATCTATCCATATTGGATTTTAAATTTCTTTAGAGTATTTTTTATAGTCTTTGCCTTGACTATAAATCTATCCATATTGGATTTTAAATTATCAAGCCCCTGCAAGGCTATGACTTCGCCGTCTTCTATAAATCTATCCATATTGGATTTTAAATGCTAACTACGATGAAAAAATTGGCAAAAAAATCTGTCTATAAATCTATCCATATTGGATTTTAAATTTAATGTGCGTATGAACATTGAGGTCAAGATGGAACGCTATAAATCTATCCATATTGGATTTTAAATCGGCTACCGACTTGGTACTCGAGGGGCTAAACTTACTATAAATCTATCCATATTGGATTTTAAATGAGAATAAAGTAACCGCAAAATTAATTAATGATTCCTATAAATCTATCCATATTGGATTTTAAATAATATACCGGGCGTAGAAAATAATGCAGCAGTATTACTATAAATCTATCCATATTGGATTTTAAATCCAACCCTCGCCGCCTTGTGTCCCACGCTTTTTTTGCTATAAATCTATCCATATTGGATTTTAAATTTTGGAGCTATACTAAAACAGTAGGGTGTAAAATCACTATAAATCTATCCATATTGGATTTTAAATTTTGAATACAATGTTGAAAATTCAGAAAACAAAGTCTATAAATCTATCCATATTGGATTTTAAATGAAAGAATGCCGTCAAATCCGCTTTACAAGCTCACGCTATAAATCTATCCATATTGGATTTTAAATAACAAATTTGCAATATCGGTTTTAGTAACACCTTCGCTATAAATCTATCCATATTGGATTTTAAATACGACAGTATATCAGAAACTTATTGTAGAGCTTGAAACTATAAATCTATCCATATTGGATTTTAAATTGTTCAAGAGTAACCGCACGCTTGAGTTTGAGATAGCTATAAATCTATCCATATTGGATTTTAAATCTTATTCCTTTGATAGCTAATCCGAGTACATTGCTGCTATAAATCTATCCATATTGGATTTTAAATTTTCTGAACGATTGCAATTGCTTTTTCAGGATAGAGCTATAAATCTATCCATATTGGATTTTAAATCTGTCAAGAATAACAATTTTACTTTCGTTCTCAACTATAAATCTATCCATATTGGATTTTAAATCTTTATTTTTTCAGGCAAGCTGATAGTGGTTTTCCCTATAAATCTATCCATATTGGATTTTAAATAAAATTAAACAGTACAGTTTTACGCAAAGGGCTATTCTATAAATCTATCCATATTGGATTTTAAATGAAAACTCTGCTTTATCCATATTAAAAGCACTTGCACTATAAATCTATCCATATTGGATTTTAAATCACTTCGGGAGGTAATTCGTCAGGTGTAGGAATTGCCTATAAATCTATCCATATTGGATTTTAAATAGATATTTCCGCAGCGGTTAAAATCTGCAATTCGTGCTATAAATCTATCCATATTGGATTTTAAATGCGTCCAAATAAGCGAGGTACTTGTCGTTCGGTACATCTATAAATCTATCCATATTGGATTTTAAATCATTGATGGTTGGGAAACTTATATCAAGGCCACAGTCTATAAATCTATCCATATTGGATTTTAAATCTGTCACATACTTAAAACATCCGTCATAAATCAAACTATAAATCTATCCATATTGGATTTTAAATTAAAAAAAGAGCAGCCGCACCTGCTCCGGCAGTAACCTATAAATCTATCCATATTGGATTTTAAATAGGACTATCTCGCTCTGATATATGTAAAATTAACGGTCTATAAATCTATCCATATTGGATTTTAAATGACAGATAATTTTTGCATATCAAAAGTGCCTGTAAACTATAAATCTATCCATATTGGATTTTAAATAATTTTAATAAATAAGTATGGCGTTTATGAAATTACTATAAATCTATCCATATTGGATTTTAAATACCTGAAACATCAATGCCCCTTTCGGTTTTCGTCACTATAAATCTATCCATATTGGATTTTAAATCTGTACTCTCTTTTTCTGAATTGCTCTGGACAATTTCTATAAATCTATCCATATTGGATTTTAAATCAACGAGTGTCGTTCAGATATCAAGGAAGTTATCGCTATAAATCTATCCATATTGGATTTTAAATAAAAAATTAAAAAAGAGGTAAAAATTATGAGAAAACTATAAATCTATCCATATTGGATTTTAAATTTATTTGACATCATCTTGACTTATTTCTATGGCAATACTATAAATCTATCCATATTGGATTTTAAATAGAAAATCTATTACTTCATCTTCCGTTTTCCAAGACCTATAAATCTATCCATATTGGATTTTAAATATCAGAAATTAAAGAAAATGATTTCTTGTCTTCACCTATAAATCTATCCATATTGGATTTTAAATATTTCATCAATAAGCACTAAACAATCACGAGGCGCACTATAAATCTATCCATATTGGATTTTAAATGACATTTCAAGCATTATTAAACCATCGTGCTGAACACCTATAAATCTATCCATATTGGATTTTAAATTGGGATGTTTACAATGTTTTTGCTAATCTCGTTGCACTATAAATCTATCCATATTGGATTTTAAATAATGGTGTTTACACAACATATTATAACACCATACGCTATAAATCTATCCATATTGGATTTTAAATGACTTTGATTATTCAAAAACGCTTTTGAAAGGTGGCCTATAAATCTATCCATATTGGATTTTAAATCGCTGTGAACATAAACAAATGTTTATACAATCTACTATAAATCTATCCATATTGGATTTTAAATATTCCAAATCTCTCCAAAAATATTCATATTACTGCGCCTATAAATCTATCCATATTGGATTTTAAATGGGGTCCACTGTCGAATTACTAGAAACACTTTCCGCTATAAATCTATCCATATTGGATTTTAAATATAAAAAAATTTCAAACAAGGAGGCTAAAAATGGATACTATAAATCTATCCATATTGGATTTTAAATAAAGGAGATGATAAAATGTATATGGTAAAATGGTGTCTATAAATCTATCCATATTGGATTTTAAATAACAATGGCAGAAAGATAACGGAGTAAAAGAAAATCCTATAAATCTATCCATATTGGATTTTAAATTTCCGAAAAAATTAAAAAAAATTCTCGCACAAATTCTATAAATCTATCCATATTAGATTTTAAATAACATTTGCGTTGAATGTTTGGGAGAGCGCAAAAGCTATAAATCTATCCATATTGGATTTTAAATCTTTTGTAATGTTCTCTGATTGCTTTATCACACACCCTATAAATCTATCCATATTGGATTTTAAATGTCTTTTTGCTGTTCTTGATTTTGTTCAAGTTCCTCTATAAATCTATCCATATTGGATTTTAAATTATATACCTAAATATACGGCGGTAAAGACAAGCCCTATAAATCTATCCATATTGGATTTTAAATCAAACGGTGAGAACTCTCTATCGAACTCGTATGTGACTATAAATCTATCCATATTGGATTTTAAATACATCTGTGAGAAGTCCCTGTACTGTCATAGCCGCCTATAAATCTATCCATATTGGATTTTAAATGGATTGGCTGTCTGCTCGGTAAAGACAAGCCTGTAACTATAAATCTATCCATATTGGATTTTAAATCTTTACAAGCTCACGGGTGCGGGTGCTTCTGCAACGCTATAAATCTATCCATATTGGATTTTAAATCTGTTTGTAATATTAGCAAAATTCTGCAAAGACAACTATAAATCTATCCATATTGGATTTTAAATGTTCCAGACAAGCTTGTCGATGGAATCACAGTAAACTATAAATCTATCCATATTGGATTTTAAATTTACTTGAAATCACAGAAACAACAGATAGAGGTATTACTATAAATCTATCCATATTGGATTTTAAATTTTCGGGTGTTATTGTCGGTTGTTTCGTTTTATCGCTATAAATCTATCCATATTGGATTTTAAATACAATGAACTCATATACAAGATGTCCGTTGTTATCGTCTATAAATCTATCCATATTGGATTTTAAATCTACACAATATTTTATGATGTTCTCTCAAAGCGGACTATAAATCTATCCATATTGGATTTTAAATAATTTAATTAAAGCTATGAAAGACGAAGGTGTTACCTATAAATCTATCCATATTGGATTTTAAATTGCTTTTTTGCGTGATATTTAATGCGCTTAAAAAACTATAAATCTATCCATATTGGATTTTAAATTTTACGAATGCAGATACAATAGTTAAGAATTTTGACTATAAATCTATCCATATTGGATTTTAAATCAGACTGCACTGTTGGCTATCAGAACCACGAAAATGCTATAAATCTATCCATATTGGATTTTAAATATCAGGTTATTGGTTCGCTAACACTTGAGCCAAATTCTATAAATCTATCCATATTGGATTTTAAATTATACTACAGTTAAAGGTATTTTTAACAGAGGAATTCTATAAATCTATCCATATTGGATTTTAAATTGCTTCTGCAATTACTGCCGGCGGCAACGGAACAAACTATAAATCTATCCATATTGGATTTTAAATTTAAATAATTAAGAAAGGAGCTTTAAATGAAAGCAACTATAAATCTATCCATATTGGATTTTAAATTAATTTTCTGGAACATTTGTTTGTGGCGATTTAATTCTATAAATCTATCCATATTGGATTTTAAATATTGAGAATTATTCAATGTCTGAAACAGCTAACGACTATAAATCTATCCATATTGGATTTTAAATTTCTAAGCATTTTATAACTGTCATAGCAATTACGCACTATAAATCTATCCATATTGGATTTTAAATTGTTATGATGTTTTTAAATAATAATAAAAAGCCCACTATAAATCTATCCATATTGGATTTTAAATATTTCATCAATAAGGACTAAGCAATCTCTTGGCGCCTATAAATCTATCCATATTGGATTTTAAATAGTGTTAGTTAGTCAAGTAAGGGGGTCGCCCCCAACTATAAATCTATCCATATTGGATTTTAAATTCAATCGGTGTTACTGATGATTATATAGGAACAGACTATAAATCTATCCATATTGGATTTTAAATTGATTAGAATAGATTTTATAGGGACATTCGGAAAGACTATAAATCTATCCATATTGGATTTTAAATTCGTGTAACCGTCAAGCTGAACAAAATTGTTATGACTATAAATCTATCCATATTGGATTTTAAATGATAATTATGGCGCTACGGTTGGTTATGCGTGCAGTCTATAAATCTATCCATATTGGATTTTAAATATGCGAAAATTCAAAAAAATTGACATTATAGACTATCTATAAATCTATCCATATTGGATTTTAAATAATTTATCAAGTGTTAATAGTGCGCTAACTGATGTCTATAAATCTATCCATATTGGATTTTAAATATGTTGTTCCCTTTTCAGTGTTATAATTCGTGAGCACTATAAATCTATCCATATTGGATTTTAAATTCATTGCAAGGATTTGTTACACACATTCCATATGCCTATAAATCTATCCATATTGGATTTTAAATGATACAAATAATTATGTAAAAAGCATTGAATTAAATCCTATAAATCTATCCATATTGGATTTTAAATGTCATATTCACATCAACTGCGCAGTTACCTGTTTTACTATAAATCTATCCATATTGGATTTTAAATGTTAGTTCGTTTTTAGCATTATTGACAAACGCTGTACTATAAATCTATCCATATTGGATTTTAAATATACAAAAAGAAATATCAAAAAGTTTGTTAAGCGGCTATAAATCTATCCATATTGGATTTTAAATGTTTGCTGAAAAATCGTTTAGAATAGCTGTTGTATCCTATAAATCTATCCATATTGGATTTTAAATTACAACGCAAACGCTAAAAGCAGAATTGAAAATAAATCTATAAATCTATCCATATTGGATTTTAAATACTGATTATGAGTTTACTCAGGCGGTTGAAGATATTCTATAAATCTATCCATATTGGATTTTAAATATGCGGATATTGCAAGAAACATCAGTGAATATGGTCCTATAAATCTATCCATATTGGATTTTAAATATGTGTTCAATATATGCTGTCAGGAAAAGAAAGTTTTCTATAAATCTATCCATATTGGATTTTAAATTTTTAACATACTTGATTGTAAATTACAATCAAGTGGCTATAAATCTATCCATATTGGATTTTAAATAAGCTAAGGCTGCGGAAATTTTTATCAACAAAGTGCCTATAAATCTATCCATATTGGATTTTAAATACTGATTCTAATAAGTCTCGCTGGCAATTAGCTAAACTATAAATCTATCCATATTGGATTTTAAATAGAATTTATTTAATTTTTAGGGGCACTCGGAAAGTTCTATAAATCTATCCATATTGGATTTTAAATACCGGAAACTCGCAGGTAAACATTTGTAGTGCGAGTCTATAAATCTATCCATATTGGATTTTAAATTTTCTATAATTAGCGTATTTGCGTTCGGCAGGTCAACCTATAAATCTATCCATATTGGATTTTAAATCACGATGTTGAAAGTATTACAGCAGGTCAGTGGAATCTATAAATCTATCCATATTGGATTTTAAATGTCACTAAATCAATAATCATTTTTACTTTCAGCGTTCTATAAATCTATCCATATTGGATTTTAAATAAATCGAAAATGCAATCGATTTCGTTCGGTATCTTTCTATAAATCTATCCATATTGGATTTTAAATCTGTAATCATTTTAGTTCGTGGGTTAGTAAACGCAACTATAAATCTATCCATATTGGATTTTAAATTTTAGCATTGTTTTATCGTTATATAATTTTAAGATCTATAAATCTATCCATATTGGATTTTAAATACTGTTTTCGTCAACAATTGGTAAAAAAGGTTTAGGCTATAAATCTATCCATATTGGATTTTAAATAATGTAATAAATTCACTGTCAAGAGCCTTTAATTTCTATAAATCTATCCATATTGGATTTTAAATACATTATCAACGCTTGGTGTGTTTAACAGATGTTACCTATAAATCTATCCATATTGGATTTTAAATCAAAAGATGTATCAACTATATGACCTTGATAGCCGCTATAAATCTATCCATATTGGATTTTAAATACTTAGTTTTTAAGTCTTGAAAAAGCATTTTAATACTATAAATCTATCCATATTGGATTTTAAATAGTGATTATTATGGAATTGATTCAATAAATATTAACTATAAATCTATCCATATTGGATTTTAAATACAACAAAAGAGCCATAACCACATATAGTACCAAGCTATAAATCTATCCATATTGGATTTTAAATTTTTCTAAAAGCTAATAAAATTCTATGCTGCATATTCTATAAATCTATCCATATTGGATTTTAAATGTACTGGGTTGAGTAACTGTTCCAGAAGTGTTAGGCTATAAATCTATCCATATTGGATTTTAAATGTAATCATTCAGATTTTTAATGGTCTGAATGAGGGCTATAAATCTATCCATATTGGATTTTAAATACATTTGAGCCGACCATGCATCATAGCCGAGTTTCCTATAAATCTATCCATATTGGATTTTAAATATATAAATAAGCAAAAAATATAGTAAAAATCAAGCCTATAAATCTATCCATATTGGATTTTAAATTATTGTGCTATATATTGGTCTGGTATTCCTTGCGCACTATAAATCTATCCATATTGGATTTTAAATATTTTCAATAGTTCGTAAAGGAATATCAAATAATTCCTATAAATCTATCCATATTGGATTTTAAATCTAAATTGGTGGTATAATATAAGTGTCCTAAAGAGCTATAAATCTATCCATATTGGATTTTAAATGTTTCTGATGATGTTTCGCAGTATGAGGGTCAGCAACTATAAATCTATCCATATTGGATTTTAAATAATTATGGATATTTTTATCTTGAACTTGAAGATATGTCTATAAATCTATCCATATTGGATTTTAAATTAAATTTTTTGACTTTGTTCGGATATGAGCAATTTCCACTATAAATCTATCCATATTGGATTTTAAATTTGTATCTATATGTAATGACATCTCTTGCAAGATTGACTATAAATCTATCCATATTGGATTTTAAATATCAATATTATTCGCCCAGTGGTGGCTTTTTATATCTATAAATCTATCCATATTGGATTTTAAATCAAGTTGTGCGTACAAGTTCTTTAATCCTGATGTACTATAAATCTATCCATATTGGATTTTAAATTAGGTAGTGACATTATTTTCACCTACCACATCTGTCTATAAATCTATCCATATTGGATTTTAAATTGCGGAAAAGCAAAGAATGACGAAAAAACATAAACTCTATAAATCTATCCATATTGGATTTTAAATTTAACACTGCTGAAAGTAACCCGTGCGCATTTCTAACTATAAATCTATCCATATTGGATTTTAAATACACCTGCCACCGCACCGCCTACCATAGCAGTTCCCTATAAATCTATCCATATTGGATTTTAAATCTGCAGCAAAACAGTTAATAGCTGACATAGCAGTCACTATAAATCTATCCATATTGGATTTTAAATGCAAGAGTTGACATTACAGCGTCTTTGAATTGACACCTATAAATCTATCCATATTGGATTTTAAATGCGAGCTGTAGCATTGATTTCGCAAGAGTGATTTTACTATAAATCTATCCATATTGGATTTTAAATAATTTTTTGTCAGCTTTTAACTTTTTCAGATATTTTCTATAAATCTATCCATATTGGATTTTAAATGAGGAACTTAAATTCTCGGAGATTATGAGCTTTGCCTATAAATCTATCCATATTGGATTTTAAATGTTCGGAATAAATCATTTTGATTCTTCCTTTGCATCTATAAATCTATCCATATTGGATTTTAAATTTATTCTTTAAAAACAAATAAGCCGCTGCAGTAACCTATAAATCTATCCATATTGGATTTTAAATAGTATCATCATATTACGCTTGCGGCATTGACAAAGCTATAAATCTATCCATATTGGATTTTAAATGTAATCGCTAAATCTTTTTGAACTGTAATATTAGCCTATAAATCTATCCATATTGGATTTTAAATACACCGAATTGCCAAATATACATTACTGCGGCTTTGCTATAAATCTATCCATATTGGATTTTAAATTATCATACCGAAACACGAAATCATTTTGCGAAATTCTATAAATCTATCCATATTGGATTTTAAATTCAAGATAAAGTTGTGATATATTTTCAAGTTCATTACTATAAATCTATCCATATTGGATTTTAAATAGATGTAACCCAAACACCCCAAGAATATAATAAAAACTATAAATCTATCCATATTGGATTTTAAATCTATTATAATATCGTATGTAATTATATTTGCCTGCCCTATAAATCTATCCATATTGGATTTTAAATTATTTTTTAAATCAGTGAATAAATTATCAACGAGCCTATAAATCTATCCATATTGGATTTTAAATATTTTTACCAAAACGGGAAATTGCGCCGTTGATGTCTATAAATCTATCCATATTGGATTTTAAATTCTGATATTCGTGTCAAATTCGGTGTTCGTGTTTCGCTATAAATCTATCCATATTGGATTTTAAATATTTTCAATTGTTCGTAAAGGAATATCAAATAATTCCTATAAATCTATCCATATTGGATTTTAAATAATTATCCTTTTCTCTTGCCTTACTGTTTCGGCAGCTATAAATCTATCCATATTGGATTTTAAATGTCTCGGCCCATCCCAACTCTATCAACATGATGAATCTATAAATCTATCCATATTGGATTTTAAATCCAACGTCAGTAAGCGTTTTATCTCTGACATCTGACTATAAATCTATCCATATTGGATTTTAAATGCGTTTAAAAATTTCATCAGGCATAAGTCGGCTGTACTATAAATCTATCCATATTGGATTTTAAATTAAAAAAATTATGCTATAAATGTAGGTTGTGCACAGCCTATAAATCTATCCATATTGGATTTTAAATTCAGAATGATTAGACGAGTTTCGGATGAGCTGTGCTCTATAAATCTATCCATATTGGATTTTAAATACCCTGCGTAGCTCGCTGGTCGAGCGGGTCCGTAGCTATAAATCTATCCATATTGGATTTTAAATAATCACAGGTCGTGGTACAGTTGCTACAGGTAGAGTCTATAAATCTATCCATATTGGATTTTAAATCAAAATTAATTATTGCCGTCTTGGTCGTGCTTACTTCTATAAATCTATCCATATTGGATTTTAAATCTTAAGTCCTTAAATGACTTGCTTGACCCGCAGTTGCTATAAATCTATCCATATTGGATTTTAAATGCTCGAGATTCCGCTGCGAACAATCGAGAATTGGGCTATAAATCTATCCATATTGGATTTTAAATCTATCTGCAAGTTGACGAGTTTGGTGTGCATATGCCCTATAAATCTATCCATATTGGATTTTAAATATTATACTCACCCGATGACAAGCATATCAACATACCTATAAATCTATCCATATTGGATTTTAAATATTGAGAATTACTCAATGATTGAAAACGGAAACGACTATAAATCTATCCATATTGGATTTTAAATAATTATCACGATAATTTTTTAGATTATTCACCCTATCTATAAATCTATCCATATTGGATTTTAAATAGCGAAAAATTGTTTCCGAGTTCGTCAAAAACAAAACTATAAATCTATCCATATTGGATTTTAAATATCACATTTACATTAAATCCGAGTGTTTTTAAGTCACTATAAATCTATCCATATTGGATTTTAAATCTTTTCGTTCCAAAACCGTTTGTGTTATGTAATAGCCTATAAATCTATCCATATTGGATTTTAAAGAAATTGAATGTTGATTTTAATGATATGACACTTGAACTATAAATCTATCCATATTGGATTTTAAAGAGAGAGCAATAAGAAATGCAATAGCGAATACGCTGCCCTATAAATCTATCCATATTGGATTTTAAAGTCTATATACATATCTTTTGCCAAAATCGGCTTTGTCTATAAATCTATCCATATTGGATTTTAAAATGGAGCAAGCGAAGTAGATGAAGCAACACTCGCAGGCTATAAATCTATCCATATTGGATTTTAAAAACGCATTGCACGATAGGTTATCAAAATCACGATAACTATAAATCTATCCATATTGGATTTTAAAATGGGTTGACGGATACGACATCAAGGACGATATCAACTATAAATCTATCCATATTGGATTTTAAAACCTCACTCTGTGATGAGTAAGCCGAAAAGTCACCGCTCTATAAATCTATCCATATTGGATTTTAAAATCGCAATATTATCGAGCTTTTCAATGATAAGTTTTTCTATAAATCTATCCATATTGGATTTTAAAATGACACATAGTATCTGAATCGAGATTTATCGTTTACTATAAGTCTATCCATATTGGATTTTAAAAGGTGGTACACCTGTGCTGAAATATCGTCCGTCCTTTCTATAAATCTATCCATATTGGATTTTAAAACCGTATAAAATTTCGTCATTGCAGGGATTTGTTACACTATAAATCTATCCATATTGGATTTTAAAAATTTTTATCGCTGTTCGCTAAAATCTCAAACGGTTCCTATAAATCTATCCATATTGGATTTTAAAAGTAATACGCTTTCGTCATCTGCCACATCTGTGATAACTATAAATCTATCCATATTGGATTTTAAAATAGAATTTTTAAAATTCTAATTGTTCAAGAGGATTCTATAAATCTATCCATATTGGATTTTAAAAGTGAAAAATAAGCATTGCATATCTCTATTTTTACTCCTATAAATCTATCCATATTGGATTTTAAAAAAATCGTTATTTTTGAATCAGAGAATGCAGACGGCGCTATAAATCTATCCATATTGGATTTTAAAACACAAACAACAAGGTCGCCATTTTCGTTAAAGTAACTATAAATCTATCCATATTGGATTTTAAAAAAGAAAACCAAAAAATTGTTATGTTATCGGAGTTTGCTATAAATCTATCAATATTGGATTTTAAAAAATGATGTTGATTGCGTGTTCGATTTAGGTTCAACCCTATAAATCTATCCATATTGGATTTTAAAACAACAGTTAAATTACACAAAGGAGATGATAAAATGTCTATAAATCTATCCATATTGGATTTTAAAAAAAAGCATTGACATTAACTACTTAAACAGATGTTTACTATAAATCTATCCATATTGGATTTTAAAAAAAAAGAAAGGATAATTTAATTATGACAACATTAAAACTATAAATCTATCCATATTGGATTTTAAAAACACAAAAATTAAATTTGAGGTTGAAACGAGTGTTGACTATAAATCTATCCATATTGGATTTTAAAACTTCTTGCGGCTTTTGTCGGTCTTGGTCTTATCTCGCTATAAATCTATCCATATTGGATTTTAAAAGTGAGAAATTTCATCTTGTTTATTGCGTTCTGCAGCCTATAAATCTATCCATATTGGATTTTAAAGCTTCTCGTTTGAATGTAGTATCAGCGTATTTGACTAACTATAAATCTATCCATATTGGATTTTAAAGAAAACAATTTCAGTCAAAAAAACTTTTGAACTTGTTCTATAAATCTATCCATATTGGATTTTAAAGTTCCATTCGGAAATATCAATACACTTCGCTTTTTCACTATAAATCTATCCATATTGGATTTTAAAGTAATAGTTCAGAGCAACTCTTGGAGCATTTGTGATACTATAAATCTATCCATATTGGATTTTAAAGTCAACTACAACAGGAAGAAGGATGTCAATCAGTTCACTATAAATCTATCCATATTGGATTTTAAAGACAAAAGAGCAAATAATAAAAACAATTAATACAACCTATAAATCTATCCATATTGGATTTTAAAGTAAAAAATAAAAGGTACGATAATATATACCGTACCTCTATAAATCTATCCATATTGGATTTTAAAGAAAGGATTCGAGTGCGGTTCGCATATAAACAGGTCCCTATAAATCTATCCATATTGGATTTTAAAGATCATCATAAGATAAATACATTTGAAATGTTGGATACTATAAATCTATCCATATTGGATTTTAAAGGACCTTCCACTTCCGGAGTTCGAGTTGAACAATTGGCTATAAATCTATCCATATTGGATTTTAAAGTTGGATGTTGACGATTTAATAGACTTAAGCCCGTCCTATAAATCTATCCATATTGGATTTTAAAGAGCTGATTGAGTTTTTCCCAATTAGTAGCAACTCCTATAAATCTATCCATATTGGATTTTAAATAGAGATTAAGTTCTACACCGACTACACGCAAAAGCCTATAAATCTATCCATATTGGATTTTAAATCACTATTTCGGGTGTCATTATTGGTTGTTCTGTATTCTATAAATCTATCCATATTGGATTTTAAATTTTTGATGAAAGTTCTGCAACGGTTATTGCAAATGCCTATAAATCTATCCATATTGGATTTTAAATACATCAAATGTCAAGAATTCTCTACCGTTATCTACCTATAAATCTATCCATATTGGATTTTAAAAACTAACAAGCTCACCCTCTTTAATTTCAACAACATCTATAAATCTATCCATATTGGATTTTAAAAAATGGAACTTTGCGGGATGGTGGTTGAGTAATGGAACTATAAATCTATCCATATTGGATTTTAAAAAAGACTGTACGAAATGCTCACGGCTTATTGTCTGCTCTATAAATCTATCCATATTGGATTTTAAATGCTAAAAAAACCGTTACGCTAAAGGAAAATGTTACTCTATAAATCTATCCATATTGGATTTTAAATACTTCTTGTAGGTGTAAGCTGTTCAATCTTTGAAGACTATAAATCTATCCATATTGGATTTTAAATTTATTTTGTCCTCCTTAATCGCTCAAATATGACCAACTATAAATCTATCTAAGCCGGATTTTAAACGCAACAGTATCCGTTGTAACTGAATCCATCAAAGTAACATTACCTAATCTGCAGCAATTAAACCCGAGTATTTTATATTCTATATGTAAAATATATTTTCTTATTGGAATAATAGAGGGGGAAAGTTTTGTTATAATTAAAGAAATATATTTGAATGGAGGTATTTTCAATATGTTAAGTGATATTGAAATCGCTCAGGCTGCGACCTTACTCCCGATTAAAGAGGTTGCCGCACAGATCGGAATTAAAGAGGATGAGCTGGAGTTTTACGGCAAGTATAAGGCTAAACTTTCAGACGAACTTGCCAATCGTTTGGAAAATGAGCCGGACGGAAAACTTGTTCTTGTTACAGCTATCAATCCAACCCCCGCAGGTGAGGGTAAAACAACTACTTCTGCAGGTCTTGGTCAGGCTATGGCTAAGATTGGTAAAAAGGCTGTAATCGCTCTAAGAGAGCCTTCACTCGGCCCTGTATTTGGTATTAAGGGCGGCGCTGCAGGCGGCGGTTATTCTCAGGTACTTCCTATGGAAGATATTAATCTTCACTTTACAGGCGATATGCACGCTATTACTTCTGCAAACAATCTTTGCTGTGCAATGCTTGACAATCATATTCAGCAGGGTAATGTTCTCGGGATTGATTCTCGCCAGATCCTTATTAAGAGATGTCTTGATATGAACGACAGAGCTTTGAGAAATATTGTTGTCGGTCTTGGCGGCAGAGTGAACGGTATTCCTCGTGAGGACCACTTTATAATTACTGTTGCATCTGAAGTTATGGCTATCCTTTGCCTTGCTGACGATATTTCTGATTTAAAGAAAAGACTTGGTAATATTCTTATTGCTTATACATATGCAGGCGAGCCTGTTTTTGCAAAGGACATCAAGGCTGACGGTGCTATGACAGCTCTTCTTAAAGACGCTATCAAACCTAACCTTGTTCAGACACTCGAGGGTACCCCTGCTATTATGCACGGCGGTCCTTTTGCCAATATTGCTCACGGCTGTAACAGCATTCGTGCTACAAAGCTTGCGTTAAAACTTGGCGATTACTGTATTACAGAGGCAGGCTTCGGTTCAGATCTCGGTGCAGAGAAATTCTTTGACATCAAGTGCAGATATGCAGGCTTTAAGCCGTCTGCCGTAGTTATTGTTGCTACTTGCCGTGCGTTAAAGTACAACGGCGGTGTGCCTAAGGCAGAGGTTTCTGCAGAGAATCTTGAGGCTCTTAAAAATGGTATTGAAAACCTTGGCGTTCACATTGATAACATGAGAAAGTACAATGTTCCCGTTGTAGTTGCTATCAACCAGTTCGGTACAGATTCAGCAGAGGAACTTGAGTTTATCGAGAGTTACTGTAAATCTAAAGGCGCAGACTTTGCTCTCTCAAATGTATTCTCTAAGGGCGGAGAAGGCGGTACAGAACTTGCCAAAAAGGTAGTAGAGGCTTGCGAAAAGCCGTCTGATTTTGCTCCTATTTATTCAGATGACCTTACAATCAAAGAAAAGGTTGACAAAATTGCAAAAACAATTTACGGCGCTTCAAGAGTAAACTATACAAAGGCTGCCGAAAAGGCATTGAAGCAGATTCAGGCTCTCGGCGGTGAAAAACTTCCTGTTTGTATTGCAAAAACACAATATTCGCTTTCTGATGACCCAACACTTCTCGGTGCTCCAAAGGATTTTGAAATCACAGTAAAGAATCTTACACTTTCAAATGGTGCAGGATTTGTAGTTGTATATACAGGTGATATTATGACAATGCCGGGTCTTCCGAAAGTTCCGTCGGCAGAGAAAATTGATGTTACCGAGGAAGGAAAAATTAACGGTTTATTCTGATGATTACTGTAAATACTCATAATGCCCGTGAAACAGAGGCACTCGGCGCAAAAATTGCCGAAAAGTTGTGCGGCACGGAAGTAATCGCTCTTTTTGGCGGTCTTGGTATGGGCAAGACTGCCTTTACAAGAGGACTTGCCGGTGCGCTCGGTGCAGGAGAAAATGTTTCAAGCCCTACATTCGCTCTTGTCAATGAATATTCGGGTAAGTATAATATTTTTCATTTTGATATGTACCGTGTAAATACATGGGATGATTTGTATTCCACAGGATTTTTTGATTATATTGATAACGGTATAATCATTATTGAGTGGAGTGAGAATATTGAAGAGGCTTTGCCTGCCGATTGTATTAAAATCAGAATCAGTAAGGGCGAAAATGATGATGACAGAATTTTTGAAATTGAAGGTGTTGATCCGCAATGAAAATTCTTGCGATAGATACAAGCGCCACAGCTGCGTCAACCGCAATTTGTGACGAAAACAAAATAATAGGTGAGTTCTTTATAAATACAAAACTTACTCACAGCAGAACGCTTATGCCTATGGTTGAAAGTCTGCTTGCAAACACAAACCTAACGACAACAGATATTACCGCCGTTGCGGTAAACTGCGGTCCGGGTTCGTTTACGGGTGTAAGAATCGGTGTTGCAGCGGCTAAAGGACTTGCTTTTGCCGATGATTTGCCTTGCATAGAGGTATCGACGCTTGAAAGCCTTGCGTATAATTTGCAATCTGCAAATGGGATAATCTGTTCTGTTATGGACGCTCGCTGTTCACAGGTTTATAATGCGCTTTTCAAATGTGACGGCATAAAGCCCGAAAGACTTTGCAAAGACAGAGCTTTGTCTGTTGCCGAGCTTTCAGAAGAACTTAAGAGTTATGACGAAAGAATTATACTTGTGGGTGACGGTGCGGAGCTTTGCTATAATGCTATGAAAGAATTATTACCAAATGTTGAACTCGCACCAATCAGTATAAGATTTCAAAGAGCGTCATCAACAGCAGAAATTGCTGTACAAAAATTTAATGACGGAGAAGTGCTTTCGGCTGCGGAACTTATGCCGATGTATTTAAGACTGCCGCAGGCTGAAAGAGAACTTAAAAAGAAAATGGAGGAAAAGAAATGTTAGCACTTGGATGTGACCACGGCGGATATAACCTTATCTGCGCAATTAAAAAATATCTTGACGAAAAGGGTATTGAATATAAAGATTTTGGTACTTACAGCACAGACAGCGTTGATTATCCTGTTTACGGCTATAAAGTTGCAAAAGCAGTAGCAAGCGGCGAATGTGAGCTTGGTATTCTTTGCTGCGGTACAGGTATCGGTATTTCAATGGCAGCAAACAAAGTTAAGGGTATTCGTGCGGCAGTTGTAAGCAATGAGTTTTGTGCTGAAATGACACGCAGACACAACCACGCAAATATTCTTTGTATGGGCGGCAGAGTTACAAGCGAAGAAGATGCTGTTAAGTTTACAGAAATTTTCCTCAATACTCCCGAAGAGGGCGACAGACACTTAAAGCGTCTTGCTATGATTGATGAGATTGAGGCAGGTACTTTCAAGGTTGACTGATTTCGGGAGATTTTTATGTCCGACGAAGAATTAAAGGTGTTGAACGACATCAAAGATATTTTTTATGTCTGTTATGCTTGAAAATAAACTTGATGATGTGAACGCAAAAATTGATGAAACCAATATGCTGTAAAACGAACTAAAGGGTTATAGTTTTGAAAACTCTTTTGTTTAAGTCGCCAAACAGCAGGCTGTTTGGTTATCGTCAGATTACATAAACGGAAAGTATTTGTGGGCTTTGCCCACACCCACAACCTTTGAAAAGGTTGACCAAACTTTTATAATTTTTGTGATACACCGGAATTTCTTGACAAAACACTGCATAAAACCGTCTAAATCTTAAAACCAAAACAAAGAGCTCTCTTTACGCAAATAAAGAGAGCTTTAATGTTATGATAAATATAAAGTTTTAGCCGCAGAGCTTATTCGAGTTCAAGAGCCTCTTCAATAGCGTAAGAAAGCTGATCGGGGCAAGATGTACCTCTGCCACGGCAGTCAATGCCTTTTAATCTCTTTACAGCCTCTTCTGCGTCCATACCTTTTACAAGAGCGCAAATGCCTTGAGTGTTGCCTGCGCAACCGCCGATAAATTCGCAGGATTCTATAATTCCGTCATTTATCTCAAGATTAATCTGTCTTGAACAAACACCTCTTGGAATGTATGTATATTTCATAATATTACCTCCTTAAAACATTTCAACTGTATTTTAACATATTTCTTTAAAAAAATCTATAAAATTTAAAAATATGTGTCGATTTTTAAATTTAGTGTGATATAATAATGTGTACGATAAAGTTTGATTATAATATTTATTTTGGGTCAGAGGTATATGAAATGTCTATGAAAATTAATCTTGGTGCTTGGAATTCAATATTTGCCGTGCCTTCGTCTGTTGTAGACGAGGGACTTAAGTTTTCGGACGGCGTTAAACTTAAGGTATTGTTATATCTTTTGCGACACAGTGGGGAAGATGTGAACGAAAGCGACATCAGTAAGGCGACAGGTGTAAATGAAACCGATATTCCGGAGGCAGTTGAATACTGGGTTATGAAAGGTATCTTTTGCCAAAATAACGGTGCTTTTGAGCCTGCACAGGCAGAACAGCAAACGACTGAACAGCCTGCGGTAAAACAAGTCGAAAGCAATAATACTGCCGCTCCGATTGAAAAGGAAGAGCCTACAGTTCCGCATATGTTTGTAAGACCGCAGCGCCCCGATTATGTTTATGTGGCACAACAGCTTGCGGTTGACGAAGAATTTAAAATGCTTGTAAACGAGGCACAGACAGCCCTCGGCAAGCCTTTATCAAACTCCGATGCATCATCGTTACTGTTACTTAAAAATACCTGCGGTTTGCCTGTAGAGGTAATTATAATGCTTATTCAGTATTGTATAAGCATCGGAAAATCTAACATAAGAGCCATTGAAACAATAGGTTTGAGATGGTCGGATGCGGGAGTTTTCTCAATTGAGGAAGCCGAAAATAAAATAAAACAAGCACATCGTGCAAGCCAGAGTTTTACGGTTGTAGCATCTGCGTTCGGTTTAAAAAATACGGGTTCTCCTACTAAAAAGCAGGTTGAATACGCCGATTTATGGGTAAACGAGTGGAAATTTTCTCCCGAAATGCTAAGAGAGGCTTACGAAAGATGTGTTGACAGTAAGGGCAGTTGCGATTTCAGATACATAAACGGAATTTTAAAGCGCTGGAATTCAAGCGGAATTTACAACGTTGACGATTTAAACAAATTTGACAGCAGACCCGATAAGTATAAGAATAAAGGCGGAAACAGGAATGACGCCAACACATCATATAATATAAATGATTTGCAGAGATTAGATACAATCGACAGTATTTAGTGTGGTGATATAAATGGGATACAGTAAAGAAATTTACAGAGCGACAAAAGCAAAAATGGAAGAAAGGCGCACCAAAGCCGAGAGAAGAGCGGAGCAGGTTCGTGAAGAGGTTTACAGAAGAGTTCCGAGAATAGAGGAGCTTGAAAAAGAAATATCTTCATGCGGAATACTTGCGGTTCGTGCGGTTTTAAACGGCGGAGATGTAAAGTCTGCCACGCAGGATTTGCGTGCCAAAAGTCTTTCTATGCAAAATGAAGTCAAAAAGCTGCTTAAAGAAAACGGCTATGAAGAAAATTGCTTTGAACCGCATTACAACTGTAAATACTGCAAAGATACGGGATATATAGAAAAAGACGGAAGAACAGTGTATTGCCCTTGTTTTAAAAGACTGCTTGTAGCCACTGCGTGCGAGGAGCTTAACCGTACTGCGCCTTTAAGACTTTCCACTTTTGAGAGTTTTGACCTTAATATGTACAGTCATGAGGTTGATAAGGAGAGCGGAGTATCACCTTTTGATAAGATGCAAAAAATTTATAATTATTGCGTGCAGTACGCAAGAACTTTTACGCCCGAGTCAAAGACTATACTTATGAGAGGCGGCACAGGTCTTGGCAAAACCCACCTTTCGCTCGCTATTGCCAATGAGGTTACAAGGCGTGGTTTCGGTGTAATCTATGTGTCTGCACCTATGCTTATGTCAACGCTTAGCAATATGCATTTTTCCAAAGAGTCCAACGATTCCGAATATTTTGAAATGCTCACAAAGTGCGATTTACTAATTATTGATGATTTAGGCACAGAGTTTTCAAATACTTTTTCAAATACACAGTTTTATAATTTGTGTAATTCAAGAATGCTTTTGAGAAAGCCTTTGATAATAAACACAAACCTTTCAATAACAGAACTTGAAAAAACTTATACTTCAAGATTTATTTCAAGAATATACGGAGAGGGTGTAAGGCTTAATTTTGTCGGTGATGATATAAGACTCAAAAAAAGTTTTAGCTAAAATTCCGTATTTTTTTGTATTTTTCAAATTTTAGAAAAAATTGAAAAAAGATGTTGACAAAACACACGTTCTGCTATATAATAGCTATTGTTGATTGCGTGAAAGTAAGCAACAAGTCAATGCTAAACGAAAGTTTAAAACTTCTAAAAAGTTTTAAAAAAATCCAAAAAAGTGTTGACAAATCGCACTTCATAATATATAATATATATCGTTGATTGCACGGCTTGCAGCAATGAGCAATAAACATTGAGGAATGGTGTAACGGTAGCACGACAGACTCTGACTCTGTTTGTTGGGGTTCGAATCCCTATTCCTCAGCCATTAAAAGCCCCGAGTAATCGGGGCTGTTTTTATCGAGGTGTAGCGCAGTTTGGTAGCGCACATCGTTCGGGACGATGGGGTCGCAAGTTCGAATCTTGTCACCTCGACCATCTGAATACGCCGGGTCACACTGATTCGGCGTAATTTTTTTATAAGACATTTTTGGAGGTTAATTATGAAAAAGGTAGTTTCTTTGGTAACAATATTTGTACTTTGTCTTACTGCGCTCGCAGGTTGTTCAGGCAGCAAAGAGGTTGATTTAAAAACAGTTCTTTCTGACATCAACTCTAAGTATTCATTGGACTTAAAAGAGCTTACAGATTCTAATGATCTTAAAAAATATTACAGCATAGACACAGAAGATGTTAAGCAGTTTGCCGCAGAAATCAATTCAGACAGCAATTCAAGAGTTGAAATCGTACTCGTTGAGGCTGTTGATGCTGACGCTGCATCAAGAGTAAACGATGCGCTTTCTAAGACATACACTTCAATCGTTACACAGTATTCAGGCTACAATGCCGAAAAACTTCCTATGGTTGAGGCTTGCAAGGTTACACAGGACGGCAACTATGTTACAATGATTGTTGCAGACCAGGGTCCTGAAATTCTTGAAACATTCTACGGCTACATAAAATAAAATCGTCAGATTATACGGGCGGACGCAGTTCGCCCGTTTTCTGTGTTATTAAACTTTTAACGGGAATATTGCTATGGTACAATCAGAATTAAAAAAACAGTTTTCACATATGAATAATATGCAGCAGCAGGCTGTATTTTGCACAGAAGGCCCTTTGCTTATACTTGCGGGTGCAGGCTCGGGCAAAACAACCGTTCTTGTAAACAGAATTGCGTATATTTTGCAGTCTGAACTTTGCAAACCGTGGCAGATACTTGCAATTACCTTTACAAATAAGGCGGCAGGGGAGCTTAAAGAAAGAATCTGCAACGCTGTTCCGGAAGGCGGTTCGGATATTTGGGCGGCTACATTTCACTCTACCTGTGCGAGAATTTTAAGAAGATACGGCGACAGAATCGGTTTTACAAGTCATTTTACCGTTTACGGTACTGACGACCAGAAAAAACTTGTAAAAGATATTTTAAAACAGCTTAATTATGACGAAAAAATGTTGCCGGTAAAAAGAGTGCTCAACGAAATTTCAAAAGCCAAGGACGAAATGCTTACTCCGCAGGAAATGCTCAAAAGAGCAGGCTACGATAACCTCAAGCAGTCCGTGGCAAAAGTATATGAAATTTACCAGTCAAGATTAAAAACCGCAGATGCAATGGACTTTGACGATATGCTCTGCAAGACTGTTGAGCTTTTTCAAAAATGTCCCGATATACTCGAATTTTATCAAAATCAGTTTAAATACATAATGGTTGATGAGTATCAGGATACAAACAAGGTGCAGTATAAATTTGTAAGTATGCTCGCCGCAAAATACGGCAACATCTGCGTTGTAGGTGATGACGACCAGAGTATTTACAAATTCAGAGGTGCTACAATTGAAAATATCCTTTCTTTTGAAAACACCTTTAAAGGCGCTAAGATGATAAGACTTGAGCAGAATTACCGCAGTACACAGAATATTCTTAATGCGGCAAACGGTGTTATTTCTAACAACACAATGCGTAAGGGCAAAACTTTGTGGACTGAAAATGCCGTTGGCGATAAAATTGAGGTGCATACTTCCGATTCCGAGCGTGACGAGGCTCAATTTATTGCAAAAACTATACTTGACGGTGTTGCAGACGGCAGAAAATTCTCTGATTTTGCAATTCTTTACAGAATGAATGCACAGTCAAACTCAATTGAGCAGGCTTTGTCAAGAAGCGGTATTCCGCACCGTGTAATCGGCGGCAGACGATTCTATGACAGAGAAGAAATCAGAGATATGGTTGCATATCTTCAGGTTATTAATAATCCGCACGACGATGTCAGACTGGGCAGAATTATTAATGTGCCAAAGCGTGGTATTGGCGCAACTACACTTGAAAAAGCCTCTGAAATTGCCGCAGGACTCGGCGAAAGCATATATTCCGTAATTAAAGATGCAGATGTATATCCACAGCTTTCAAGAGCCGCAACAAAGTTAAAGAGTTTTGTTGCGCTGATTGACGGTCTTATGGAGGCTGAACAAAGCGGAGATTATTCTCTTGCAGAATTATACAATCTCATTCTCGAACATACAGATTACGAAAAATATTTAAAAACAGAGAAAGACAACCCCGATGTAAGAATTGAGAACATCGAAGAGCTTTCTTCAAATATTATCAAATTTGAAGAGGATTACGCAGAAGAAGCGTCACTTTCAAACTTCCTTGAGGAAATTTCATTGCAGACAGATATTGATAACTATGATGCAGAAGCGGATTCATCGGTAATGATGACATTGCACAGCGCAAAAGGACTTGAATTTCCCGTAGTTTTCATTGCAGGTCTTGAAGAAGGTGTGTTCCCATCAATTGCCACAATGATGAATCCCGATGAACTTAACGAGGAACGCAGACTTGCTTATGTAGGTATTACAAGAGCAAAAGAAAAGCTCTACATTACCAAGGCAAAGTCAAGAATGTTGATGGGTCATACAAGCTATAACAAAGTATCACGCTTTGTAAATGAAATCCCGCCCGAATTACTTAATTATACAGGCGAGAAAAAGACTTTTGCGTCAACAAACGGTTTTTCCGCATCCTCAAGTCATATCAGTATCGGTGCCGGTTCAAAATTCACACCTAACAAAAGTTTTAATACATTTACTAAACCTGCCGTTAAATCGGGTACTGTTTACAAAAAAGGAGATTGCGTATTCCATAAGGTATTTGGAAAAGGTATGATTATGAAAACCGAAAAAATGGGCAACGACACAATGCTTGAAGTTGCTTTTGATAAGGCAGGCACAAAAACTCTTATGGCTAATTTCAGTAAAATGGAAAAAATCTGATGAGGTGATTTTTTGAAGGCTTTAGCAAAATCATTAATGTGCGTAGCTATGGCGGCGTGTTCCGCAGTTGCATTTACAGGCTGTGACAATGATTCGGAATCTTCGGCTACAACAGCACCGCAGACTACAAATTCTACAGGTGCATCGACGCAGGGACTTACCGTTGCGCCTGCAACTGCTGATGAAGTACCTACTAATCCTGCATATAATTTTACAAAATTAAAACAGGATACCGACAGCATAACAGCTAAGTTCGATAATACACTTGTTGCAAGTAAATTCAGAGGAACTGTATATTATAAACTCGGAAATGATTTTGAATATATAGGCAATAACGGCTATGCCGACAAGGGTTCGCATACATATAATTCACTCAATACAAATTACTACATAGGTTCGCTTACAAAACAGTTTACCGCTGTGGCTGTTATGATTTTACAGGAGCAAGATAAGCTGAGCACAGATGATACGCTTGACAAGTATTATCCCGATTATAAGTACGGTTCAGATATAACTATCCGTAATTTGCTTACAATGACAACAGGCTTGCCGGATTATCTCGGCAAATCTGACGAAAGCGTGCGTGCAAATGCTCCGCAGTACGATATTTCAGAGAAAAATTCCGCTAAAGATAATCATTCTGTTATTTTAAAATGGATATTGTCACAAGAAATTGATAATGATGAAGAAAATTACAGCTATTCAAATTCCGATTATTTTATTCTCGGTGATATAATCGAAAAGGTAAGCGGAAAAAGCTATGAGGAATTTTTGAAAGAAAATATTTTTGAGCCGCTCGAAATGACTTCGACAACCTTTGAGAGCACAGACCAACTTGCTACAGGTTATCAGGATATTTTTGACGATGAGTGGAATATTTATCCGGGTGTTGCGTATTCTTCTACGGGTCTTATTTCCAATTTGAGTGATTTGCTTAAATGGACAGACGCTATTACGGGAAGTGAATTGTTGTCTGCAAAATCCAAAGAAGAAATGTTCACTCCTTATAAATCAAGTTTTGCGTACGGTTTGTATGTTGACGATTGCGGTAATTATTATTGTGACGCAGCATTCTACAGATTTAATGCAAGAATTGTATTTGCGCAGGACCAGAGCAAAGTATTCATCGCTTTTTCAAATTATACGCAGTCAAATCCGAAAGCTGTAAACAAAAACCTTGATGAAATTTTAAAGCCTTATTTAAAATAAATCAACTCAATATTCACAATTAAGTATAACCTTCATAAAATGTATTGTTACAGAGCGTAAGCCTGTTAATACATTTTATGGGGGTTAATTTTTATGCCAGATGTATCATACGGCACAGTACCACGGCAGTCGGGCAACGAACCGCTTACCGAAAACAAATGCACAGACGCTGTCTGCATAAACGCAAGCCGTATTTATGACAGTTGCGGCTCAAAGGATTGCCTTAGCAATCTTGCGGTTTATTTTACACCTTGCAGTCAATCTGTTATCAATAACGCATCATCTGTAAAAATCTGCAAGGCAAGCGTTATAACCGCCGATGTAAGCGTTGAATCAATCGCTTTTCATCGTGGCTGTTATGCGGTTGATGTTACATTCTATTTTGATATTTCTCTTGAGGCATATACCTGCGGTTCAACAATTCCGTCACGGGTAAACGGACTTGCAATTTACGGTAAAAGGTCGGTTCTTTACGGCAGTGAATCAAATTCAAAGAGTTTTTCGAGCGACAGTTGTGTAGTTTGCTCTCAACCTGTTACATCATGCGGTTGCACGGAGTTTTTACCAAATGCAACAGTACAAATTTCCGAACCTATGGCTCTTTCGGCACGACTTATAAAAGGCTGTGTTCCGCAGCTTCCTTGTGCTCCTATACCTGAATGTGTAATAACATACTTTGGTGACGATTTTGCTGTGACCGGAGATGCAAGCGTAAGTGCCACTATCGGTATTTTTACAATTACACAGATTGAGAGAAATGTACAGATTATGATTCCGTCATATGATTTTTGTATTCCTCGCAAGGAATGTAAGCCTGAAAGCGACGACCCGTGCGAAGTATTCAGCAGGGTAGATTTCCCTAACGAATCATTCTTCCCGCCGAATTCAAGACCTGAAGAAAGAGAAAAATGTAATTTTGAGTGTGGCTGTAACGGCTGACAAAGAAAAAGGCAGGCAGTTTTTACTGTCTGTCTTTTAGCTTGTTTCATTAAAGTTAAGGTGAATTATGTTTTGATTTGAAGTTTGTATTAATAATTTTCTAATCTGAAAATTGCCCTAAAGAATCATAACGAAAATTTTTGTTTGAAAAGTATTTCGATTAAATCCGCTGTTTTTTCATAACCGAAGTCATTTGATTTTATAGTCAGATTGTAATTTTTTGCACAAATTATGTCATATCTATCTACAATACAGAAAAATAGTGTTAAAATTTATTCATTTTATTGACAAAGCATTTTTGCAGTGATAACATAGAAATATAAATATATTAGTTAGGGGTTATAAAATGAAAAAATTTAAAAAAGCTATTACAGCTATAATTGCTACCGCAATGCTTGTTTCCGCATTTTCTGCAATACCTTTCACTGCAAACGCAGCCGAAGTAAATGTTCCAAAGGTTTCGCAGAGCAGAGATGCTGAGCATTATGTTATAACAAGCGGCGACTACCGCTATGAGAACATTGATGGCAAGTCAATTATTTTTTGGGAATACCTTGGCAGTGATACCGATGTAGTTATTCCGGAACAGATTGACGGCAAAACCGTAACAATGCTTGCTCGTGGTGCATTTTACAATCAAGCAAACTTGAAAAGCATCACACTTCCCAAAACTCTTACATACATTAAGGGTTGTGCTTTTTGGGGTTGCACAAGCCTTGAAAGCGTAGTAATTCCGGACGGTGTTTCAACTATTGAAGAGTATGCCTTTACAGAGTGTTACAATCTTAAAAGTGTAACTATTCCTAAGAGCGTAACCTCAATTGGCGATAGACTATTCTTCCTCCTTAACTCAGACATTACAATTTATGGCTACGAAGGTTCGTATGCACAGAGTTATGTAAACTCTTACACCGATAGCAACAAGCTGAAATTTGTGGCTATTGATGGCAAAAAAGTGCTCAAGGGTGATGCAAATGGTGACGGGGTTGTAAATGTTTCCGATGTTACATATATGCAGTTACATATTGCGGGTTCTAAAAATGATGACGGTATGCCTATAATAGATGAAAGCGACAAGGCGGTACTTGAGGCGCTCGATCTTAACGGTGACGGTCAGCTTACAGTATCCGATGTAACTGAGCTTCAGATGTATATTGCAACTCAAAATTAAATATTCATATACCTTATAAACAAAAGAAGTGCAGCTCGTATGAACTGCACTTTTTGCTTGCTGTAATTTTGCTTTTATTCTGATATGGAATTTTCTATAATTTTCTCCGCACATTTAATTCCGTCGACTGCGGCAGATATAATTCCGCCTGCATATCCTGCGCCTTCACCGCATGGGTAAAGTCCTGCTATTGCTACGCTTTGCAAATCTTTGTTTCTCATAATTCTGATTGGCGATGAACTGCGGGTTTCAACACCTGTCAGCACAGCGTCACCGTATGAAAAACCGTGTAATTTTTTATCCATTTGCACTATTGCCTGTCGCATTGAGTTTGTTATAAAATCAGGCAGACATTTATTAAGGTCGGTCGGTGTAAAGTCGGGACCTACAGACGGTTTTACATCACCGATTTTTGTACTTGCCTTATTTTCAATAAAGTCGCATACACGCTGAACCGGAGCATTAAAGTTTTCTCCTCCGGCGACAAATGCTTTATGCTCAAGTTCACGCTGAAAATACATTCCTGCAAGCGGATTTTCCGATTGATAGTCGGCAGGTGTAATCCCGACAAGTAAGGCGGCATTTGAATTTTCTTCATTTCTTGCAAATTCACTCATTCCGTTTGTGCAAAGTCGGTTTTCTTCGCTTGAGGCATTTACAACTTTTCCGCCCGGGCACATACAAAATGTATATACGCCTCTGCCGTTTTCAAGGTGAACATTTGTCTTGTAGCTTGCTGCGCCAAGCGCTTTGTTGCCTGCAAATCTGCCGTACTGTGATTTATCAATCATTTCTCTGTGATGCTCAATTCTTGCACCGACAGAAAATGCTTTTGCCTCAATCAGAATAGCTTTTTCATTTAACATTTCAAAAGTATCTCTGGCGCTGTGTCCGATTGCAAGGATAATTGCATTGGTATCAATGGTTTGTTTAGTTCCGTTATGCTCAATTTCCGCACCTGTAACAGAATTGTCTTTTGCTGAAAATCCGATAAGTTTTGTTTCAAACATAACTTTTCCGCCGAGGCGGATAATTTCATTTCTTATGCTTTTAACTGTCGGTCTTAATTTGTCCGTTCCGATATGCGGCTTTGCATTGTAAAGAATTTCGTCAGGCGCTCCGTGTTTTACAAATTCAATAAGTACCTTGCGCTGACGGGTGTCTTTAGTGCCTGTGGTAAGTTTGCCGTCTGAAAAAGCTCCGGCACCACCTTCGCCGAATTGTACATTGCTTGTTGTGTCAAGAATACCGTTTTTCCAAAAGTTATGAACATCTTCCGTTCGGGTATCTACATCTCTGCCACGCTCGATTAAAATCGGATTTGCACCGCTCTGTGCAAGTATAAGTGCGGCAAATAATCCTGCAGGGCCTGCTCCGACTACCACAGGGCTGACCGTACCTCTGAATTTTTCAACATTATATTCATATTTTTCTGCGATTTCGGCATTTTTAAATTTTTTGCATATCTTTTCTTCGTTTACAAAAAGTTCTGCGTCAACGGTTGCAAGAAAAAATATATTATCCTTTTTTCTTGCGTCAATCGAGCGTCTGAAAATCGTACAGCTTTTAAAAAACTTTTTATCTACATTAATAAGTTTTGCCGCTTTATTTAAAACAGTTTCGCTTGTGTAGTCAAGAGGTAAATGTATATTGCTTATTCTTATCATAGGTTTTCTCCTGTTATAATACCGCTTGCAAAAGCAAAATGCAGGTTAAATCCGCCGCAATCTCCGCAAACATCGAGTGCTTCGCCGCAGATGTATAGATTTTTTACAACTTTGCTTTCAAATGTATAGCCGTTTACTTCGTTTCCGTTTACGCCGCCGAGCATTACCTGAGCTTTTGAAAAATCTTTGCATTGTTTACATTCAAATTTCCAATTTTGAATTAAATTCGCAAGTGATTTTAGTTCTTTGTCGCTTAACTTTTTACAGCTTTCTGTCAATGCTTTGTTTGTAATGCTTTTAATAAGTGCAGTTCCTATTTTTTTATGAAAAAGACCCGTGAAAAATTCTTCGAGCGGTTCATTTGCAAACAGCTTTTTTCTGTCATAAAGTAAATTTAATAATTCTATATACGAATAATCTTTTGTAAGATTTACGGAAATAATCGGATTTTTGGTTTTGGGTAAAAGAGTTGTGAGATTGAACACACAAATTCCCGAAAGTGCATTATCCGTAAACTGCACTTCGCCGATTTCGCTTTTTATTGCTTTTTCGCCGTCATAAAGAGTAACTTCCGCTTTAGCACGGATTCCTTTAAGACTTTTCATAAAATCGCTTTTGACCTGAATAGGACAGAGGGCAGGGAATAACGGCGTGATTTTATGACCGAGATTTTTTATAACATCAAGTCCGAGCCCTGTGCCGCCTGCTGTAGGAAAGGCCTTTCCGCCGCATGACATGACTGTTTTTTTGGCGGTGTATTCTCCGTTCGAGGTTTTGATATTGAAAAATTCGCCTTTTTTACGGATAAGTTCAACTTTGCAGTCGCATATGATTTCGATTTTCAGCCTTTTAATTTCCATAAGCAAAACATCAAGCACGGCACTTGCTTGTCTTGAATGAGGATAAACAAGTCCGTTTGTTTCTGTGTCGCATACAAGACCTAAGGTTGAAAAGAAATTTATAAGTTTTTCTGCGGAAAATCTGTTTAAGATTTTAGAAACATCAAAACTGCCGTGATAAAATTCTTTACTGACATTGGTATTTGTCAGATTACAGCGGCCGTTGCCTGTAACAAGAATTTTTTTGCCTGCTTTGCTTTGAGCCTCAAGAATTGCTATTTTTAAATCTCTGTTATTTCGTTTTGCCGATATAGCCGCCGCAAGTCCCGCAGCACCCGCACCGACCGTTATTATATCATAATTTGTATTTTTCAAAGTTATCATCCTAAAAAACAGGGCAGCCAAAG
>ENA-OOZA01000128-OOZA01000128.1-human-gut-metagenome-genome-assembly--contig:-NODE-128-length-40253-cov-10.439997_pt1 | contig 40253 bp, 34 predicted proteins | sample MGYA00241703_ERZ501378 | MGnify/ENA primary metagenome ERZ501378 (study PRJEB25962, sample SAMEA2042916) | human gut metagenome | biome: human gut; feature: human-associated habitat; material: faeces...
GGAAAACAGATACGGGGTTTATCTCGGTTTTTGTCTAAATTCCACCTTGTAGCAGCTTTTGTCTAAAGACCACCCAGATAGCAGTTTTTTGTCAACCAACACCCACAGCCCACTAAAATGGCAAAGCCCCTCTCGGCACCCCATAATCCGTACAACTCTCCATTTCCTCAATCTCTTTCCACGCCTCATGCAAATAAACATTCACATCCTCAGGCAGTTTTCCTTCCTTCGCCAATCGTTCAAACTCCTCCACCATGTCTCTTATGGCATATTCAGGACTATACATATCATCAAAAAACTCCCAGTGTCTGTCTATCACAAAGTGTCTGCACATGGATTTTGTCAGTTGCAGGAACATCAATGCTGCCGTCTGGTATTCTCCAACGGCAAGCAACGTCTCGATATTCTTGTTCTCTTCCAACATCAGCTGCCAAATACTATAACAATCCCAATCCACATTTCTTCTGTTGAAGATATTCTGTTCATAGTCTTTGTTCAATGGTATCAACGACTTGGCTTCTTTCTCTGCCTCCAGCATCTGACGCTCTTTCTCCCGTCGCCTACGTTCTGCCTCTCTTGCTGCGCGTTCTTCTTCGTCATTCATCTCTCGCTCGATCTTCACAGGTTCTCCCGTGAATTTCTTGCTTGGTGCCAACATCTGTATATTGTTCTGCACTCGTTTGAAATCATCAAACCGTGACAGATGCGTAAAGATGTAGGTGAAGACCTCTTCTCGCTTCTCCTCGTTGTTCCATGCTGCCACACTATCTACCAATGCAGCAAAGCTTGCGTATATCAGTTTGCCGATACGTAGCTTGTACTCATTCAGATAGTCTCTAATGTCCTCCCTGAATATCAGCAATGGCAGATGTTCGCACAATCCCATGGCAATGGCATAAGCAGCGTCTGGTCGTCCTTTTGCCAACACTGCTGGTATCGATTTCTTCTCCCATCGCTCCAATAGTCGTAGCATATACATGAAGTCGTCTTTGTCATCAGGGAAGAAGGTCACCACTTGTTGAAAGTACTTGGAGTATGCTTCCTCCAGGTCTATGTACATTCCTTTGGGTACATAGTCTATCTTCGGGCGTTCCATACAGCTTCGTCGTCTTCGCACTTCGGCTGCTTCATCCTGCTTTTTCTGATGAGCAAGTTGTTCTTCCTTGTCTCTACTAACCGTCTCCAACTCTTCTTGAAACTCTGCTGTCTGCATGGTCTCAGCACACAGCAGCTTGTCTATCTTCTTTGACAGGTATCTGCTCCATGCCTGATAATTGCTTTCATCCACGCAATCGGGGCAGGGTATACCACTCATGCTCCATGTATTCTCAGACAGGTAGAAAATCATGCTGTATCTTTTCTTTTTGCTCATATTCTAAATTTTTATAAGGAATATGGGGTGATAGAATATCTGAAAGGGCTTTATCCTGTTTACGACCGTATGTATTCTCTATGCGCAGTTTGCAAGCCCCAACGGTTTTTATTCTGCTTTCTCAATGCGCAGCTTGTATGCTCCAACGGTTTATCTCGGTTTATTGCCAGTTTGTTTTTCTGAGTGGCGTGTGCGCCACTACTGATGTGGGGCGGACTTTCCGTCGAGAGTTTACTCTCGTAAGGGAAATGCGAACCACAGCAGTAAGCCGAAGGCTCAGAAAAACAGACTGGTGTTTTTACTCCGTTTTTGTCTAACTTTACTCGACAGCATTTTTTGTCAAAGCCCACTTAGCAGTAGATTTGTATCTAAGTTCCTCTTGAATAACTCTCCACCAAATAGTCGTACCCAAACACAAACGTGTCTCTCTTTACATCCCCATACAAAAAATCCTCAAAACTGGTAAATGAAGACTGAAACATCTGCCCATACAGCATATTGATCGTGTTAATATGCCAAACCATAGCATTTCTGTATCGTTGCTCTGTACGCTTGTCTTTCATAACAAGTGTCAGGATATGACATACTGCCTCCAATAGGAACTCATAATACGAGCAATGACTCTCTCTGTCTGGCTCAAAGTAATCCACATCCTTACAGTGTAGCCTTGCAAGTCGTTCAAGAAGATAGAAAGCATTTCCTGCCGCCTCCTCATTCTTGCCTTCTTCGTATTGCTTCATAAAGACTTCAAGCAATGGAACAAATGCCATAGCTGCCATTTTACCATCATTCCACGTATTCGGTTCTATCCAAGCCTTGTCTATTTCCTCACGCATGGTAGGAGTGAACCTTATAAAACTGTAGTTCTTCCATGACTTCACCGTGCGCATGGCAGCAGGATACTTGTTAGGATGATTACATTTGATGTCTTGCAGCATATGTCCAAGAGTCTCTGCCATACACTTGGCATGCATATATCGTTCTTCATCTGTCTCACTGGCTGCATAGTCACAACAGTCTGTGTACCATTCTTCATGTGGAAGGTCATTCTCCACTACGTATTTACGGCTGTCTATGGCTTCTGACCAGTAGGTCAGGTAGCGGATTAGTACGTCATGAGGCAATGCCTTCAGCTCTTCTACGACTTTCTATATTTTCTTGTCTACAACTAAATCGTAATAATCGCCTTCGGCGTTGTAGACGAAATCGAATGAGTCTTTATGCATGTTTTGTTTATTCTGTTATTTATGCTTCTTTGTGCAAAGAAAATAATAGTTATTCGTCTCTATTGTTAATCTCGAAAATCTACTTCTGAATTCCCTTCAAGTCGTTTGTCAGAGACTAAGCAGATTTTCGCTTTACAGATGTATTTCAAGACTCGAATGTACCCAAATAAGGTTCAAAAATTGGGGTAGGATTCAGTGGTAATTGATTACACTTTTTGGACATAAAAATCCATTAATATTACATGGCAATTATTTAATAAAAGGAAAGCGAGCTATTCATCTGTTTTGTTTTTATCAGACACTATCACTCTTAGTTTACCATGTTTGTGTTCTAAAAGAGATGAATCAGCAATACACCATTCTATCTCAAAATCTTGTACATGTTCAGTATTGATATATAATTCTTTCTTTAGTTCACATTGTAACCCATGTGTTAGATTGGATAATTTAAAAACATACTCAAACTTAGTCGATGGCTTATCAGGATTCCACATTTTTACAGAATAGTCAGGATAGCCACCGATTATATTGTAATTCCCTATACTCGCCATATCAGCAAACAATCTGTTATATTGAGGCTCAATAGGCTTGTCATATTTAAATCTACAAATGCTCTCTTCTGAATTATACAATTTTACACTCTGTGGAAATATCAGCACTATATGCAAATCACCTGTTTGAGCAGTTCCATCATTTACAACTTTAACTTTTAATTGCTTAAAAGCGTATTCATACATGGCTTTCTTTACTTTCAAGGTTTCTCGCTTTCGAAAAGCTTCCAAGTACTCATTGCGCATTTGGTTGAAACACGCTTTTTCTTCTGGAGTATGTTGCATCATCAGTTTAGTATACATTACCATTTGTTGACGAAACGATTCAAAAACATTTCCGTCGTTTATTGGTTCATCTTTCTCTTCTGGATATTTTTGAGATTCTTCCAGAAGTTTCTCGTTCACTATTTCCTCCACTGGTTTATAAAGGACCTGCTCAAATTCTATACATTCAGAACCATTTTCGCAAAAGACAATTTTTGGATTAGAACAACGGCTCGTCCACTTCGCTAATTCTTCTTTTGTCTTTTTTAATTCCTTTTCTTCATCTGTTGGTTCTTCTGCAGACCGAAATGTTTCATCCATTGGAAGAATATTAAGTCCTGATTCACTTGCTTTTATCAATAAATCTGTGTCATTGCTTACAACATAAACATCTTCTTTAGGGTATGGTGAATACAATACATTCAACAAAAAACGATCGTCATTTACTGTAAGATCGAACACTGCTTTGTCCTTTTCTTCTATAGGCTTTTCTCGACAATAAATCAACGGTATTCTGCTTTGTTGTTTCCTTATCAGGATATTGTTGAACTTTTCGGATATTTTCCTTGCCTTATTTCTTACACGTCCTTTGGAATTATCTTTATGACCATTTATTTCTCTTAAAACAATGCTGGCTAACACCACTTTTACTGAGTCTGATGTGTCAAGTAAACTCTGCCATGGTATATCCTCATATCCTTTGTAATGGATAAATATATTCGTATCTAAAAAAAGGTCTTTCATTATCGTTCTCCTTCAAAAATTAGATTATACGTTTGAAAATTACATTGGCGTATATTGTGATTACTTCCACGTGTGTCTTTATTGAATGGTTTAAACTTATTATTACTAAATCTTTTATAGATTTCATACAAACAGGATGTTTCTGTTGATAACGATGCTTCTTTTTGATCCACTTCTTTTAGGAATGCACCAAAGATTTTTTCATTGGCAAATAGGTCATACAATGGGAGATGAGAATTAAAACCCATTACGATTCCTGTTTTTTTACCTTGTATTGGATTATGCCAAACTATATCCTTGAAATATTTCTTGGCATTATTTACCATGTCTTCCTTCACCTTGGACAATGCATCTTTAGACAAAATCGTACTACCATCGCCAAATACGCCTTTTATATTTGCTTTAAGCATTTCATATACATCTTCCGTTGTTGCACGTTCCGCATGAAATGTGTTTATTACATTTGTCTGTTGTTTTTCCGCTACAGATTGTAAATGGGTGTGGCTGAATATAAGTTCGATTTCCATACCAGGTCTCAAACTCGCAGTTAATGCATCTTGAAGTAAAATTGCAGACAACACCCATTCTTGTCTCTTATTCATAAATTCATCAATGATATTGGTATAGACCACTGTAGAAAGACCGAAATCCTTAGCATTTGCGTCACAATTTTTCTTTAACAGCAAACTTAGACAATGTATGTACAGTTCTCGTGTTTGGCAAAAATACCTTGCCATTAGCGATAACCTCAGATATTGTTTGAAATCATTTTCTCCATGTACTGTTATTGCTCTACTTCTTACGAAATCAGCAACATCTTCTTTCAAGTATTCTTTATCCCAATGTTCTGTGGCTTTTCGGAAGTCTCCTATAGGAATATCTGGTACAGTTAATGAGATTAAATCTTTGAAAGAAATATGTCCCAATTCTTGATCAAAGAAGTAGTAGTCAAACGACCTTTTCCATGATAGGTGCTTATAGCCGAATTGTTTATCTGTTACATCATGTGTTCCAGTAGTAGGAAACATTAGGTTTAAAATGCTTAAAGACTTTACACCTAATAATTCTTTGGCATCTTTCAAAGTAAAATTGGTATCATTAGAACTGCCAAATATATTTTGTTTGAAGTAGAAATGTTTATATAGCATATCATATTCTTGTGGGTATTTGTATTTTATCAATCCCAATAAGAGAAAATCTCTTAATGCAACATTCTCTTGTATTTCCACAAAAGATGCCATGATCAACCCTATATAGCGTTTTATGTCGCGTGGCGTAGGTAGATAGCTATCTATGAATTTTACAACCGGCATCAATGATTCATCAATTTGTCCTTGGTTCATATCTTTGATTATACCTTTAGCTAACAATGCATACAGGCGCTTTTGCAAATACCCGTTTTTATAGAATTGTTTTCTATCAGGAAGCCGCAATTCAAGATTAAAATACTTATCAGTATAGTCTCTATCTACCGTTTCATGGAAATAAGCTTTCAATACTTGATTAACATAATTCTTATCGTATGCACTGACAAAGAAAGTCCTTTCAAATGAGCCATTATTACCTATAACTTTCAGAACCTCAACAATCTCTTCTCCTGTTAGTCTGTCATAATCATCAATGATTATAACGATTTTCTTATCAATGGAGTGTATCATGCTCTCGACTTCATGTCTTGACTTATCTACATCTTTAGTTTGAAAGATGTCTAAAACTTTCAACCAAGGTGTATCTTTTGCAAAAACACGCAACCCTTTCATATAGTCAGACATAATATGCGTTGCTCCAGTATGATATTTCTTCAGTGCAGAACATATTGCTGTCAGAAAATCATGTTGTATGAATTTCACTTCAGCTGATTCACGAGGATTGAAATCAACCATAATACACGATTCATCCTTCTCTATATATCGCTTAAGCAAGTTTAGCATTGATGTTTTACCTGCGCCCCAAATACCTGTAACACCTAAGCTAAAAGATGACTTTTGAGTACTTTCTGTGATAGTTCGTGCTATGCGTTGTGCGAATATTCCATATCGGAATTCGTCTTCAGATTCAGTCTGCACAGGCTCATCCTCAAGTAGTATTATTGGTGGTACATTCTCAAACGTATTATTGTCTTCTTTACGTTTGATGCGTTTGTAAAGCCAATGTGTTCCGACTCCTATAGGATAAGCAGAAAGCAATATATTCCAACAATCTATCCATAACCATACGTTTATGTATGACCATTGCTTATAATATAGCACATACAGGCCACATGCCAAAAGATACAAACTGATGTGTTTCTTATCATATTTGCATCTGTACATTTGCCAGCCATTATACCCTATGATAATGGATATCAATGCAACAAACAGTAGCAATGTCTTACTATATTCCAAATTAAGGAAGCCCCATAACGGAGAAAGTAAATGATAATCAATAGGCTTGTCTAATAATGCTACTATCAGTACTATTAATATAGGTTTGATAGTCACATCTCTTAGCCATATAAGGAACTCTATTATTTTCTTCTTTATATTGGTCGCATTCATCTTCTGTTTTATAATACTTGCTTTTAATAAAGTCGCTATCATTGCAAGATTGCTTAAGAGATTGATTCTAGGGTTTTTAATCTTTCAAAAAATAAGGTTTGCAGTATTAGGCTTCAGTATTGCACTTTCTATTGTTCTCGATGTTACAGCGTGAAGAAATTGCTTAGGCTGGGTTTTCAAGAATTCACTTATCAACCACATCTGTTGGTCTGTAAGTAGACTATCAAATAAGTAAGGATGATAACGTGTTATAGAGCCAAAGAAAAACATAAGACAGTAAATAATTGATTCAGTAGATATGTGTAATGGATCTGTAGATATAAATGTTTTATATCTATCTCCATCTGTAAAATACCAAATACCTTTTTCATTTAGCTTTTTAGACAACATATAATAATCAAATTTGGTCGGTTTATATCCTAACATTAATCTCTCTTCTTTCCAATAATATGTAGTTATTCCAACAGCATCCGTCTCATCAATAATATTATATCCCTTAGATATCAAATCTGCTTGTATCTGTGATGTACATTTCTGCACTTTATATTTAGAATATAATCGTTTACCATCTTGGAACAAATGCAAATCTCCAACTTGAACATATGTTTCATTACTATTATTTGTTTCACAATATGTACGATGTATGCCAATACAAGAACGAAGCATATCAATTACATTCAGTTTGTATTTAGGAGGTATAGGTAAGACATCTCCCATCTGCGTCATAAATTGGTATGCTACTGAAATTTTTGTATGGGATCCGATAAGTCCAAGAATCTCAACATTTAGATTTTTTAGTTTATCTCCTTTATGAATAGAACATGACTCTATGCCGTGGTAATACTCTATCGTTGAACCATATGCATTCCATGTGTTCACATTTATTACCACCTTTACCAAATTAAGAAAAGAATAATAATATAGAAGTGGTTGTGATTTTATTGGGGCTGCTTCTGCAGCCTCGTAAAAATATTGGGCTTGCTCTATCAATGTTAAGAGAAAGTCTTTTTCACCTGCATATTTTTTCACATACCTCCCTATTATATACCGCCAAAATGCCCAAATGTCAGAGACTCGTATATGGTCATTCTTTATCAAGTAATCGGTTGAATTATGCTTCGTAAACAGCGGAAAGGCATATTTTACTGGAATTTCTTTCATATAATTATTCTGTTTCTTTTTTAGTATTCGTTCGTGTTTCGTTAAAATTGAAACACTAATGAATTTAAAAGACTATACATCCATTCCCTTCATCACTCGTTCCACCTCTTCCAAAGGCATATTCAACATACGCGACACATAAAGCGGAGTAATGACATCCATGCTTCCCGACTGGCGTTCCATGCCAATCAGATACTCTATGTTCTTTTTCAAATCGCCAAGACTGTTTGAGAATGTAGCTGAAGCCTGTTCTTTGTTTTCCGCTTCCTTTGCTTTGAAAGCATCAAACGTCTCACTTCCATCCTCACCATATTTTCCATCCTTTGCTTCGTATATAACCGACGGTTTCAGTACTTCCACTGTGTGCCATGCACCTTGTGGCACAACACAGCCATAATTACCAACGGTGGGGTCAAGATGAATACGCTCTATCTCGTTTCCATTTTCATCACAGATTATTTCTACAAGTTTTCCACATAAGAGAAGCACATTCTCGTTGCTCTGTGGATGTCGGTGAACGGGAACAACAGTCCCTGGTAACAATGCATTAAGCATTCTTTGCCCTCCATCTGTTGGATTTCGAAGATCGAAACTATGGCGAAGGCGAGGGTTTGTTAATGCCTTTTCAAAAAGGTTTGATATCAGTTTCTTATCTATTTGTATCATATTACTATTCGTTATTAAGTTTAATTATAATATCTATTCTTTTCACTCTTCTGAGGCCAGAAGAGAAATGATATTCCCTTCCAAAACGCTCTAAAAAACTTTTTCATATTGCATATCCTTATATTACAACAAAGGGTGGTTCTGATATTATAAATTGAACCACCCTTAATTGAATCATATAGGTTACTTCTTCATACCAGTTTCACCCACATTTTCATTATTGGCATTTGTCACTACTTTAAAGATTGTCATGAAGAAAATCTTCAGGTCGAGAAAAAGACTCATATGCTGAGCATACCATACGTTAAGTTCTATACGCTCTGGCCAAGGTACTTCTTTACGACCATTTACCTGTGCCCATCCCGTCACGCCTGGAAGTACATCAAACATATGCTTCTGATGCTCGTCATACTGTTCGTAAGGCCAAGGGTGATAGGTTAATGCAGGACGAGGACCTATCAGTGCCATATCTCCACAGAGAATATTCACTAACTGAGGCAATTCGTCTATCGAAGTAGCGCGAATTATTTTACCCACACGGGTAATACGTGCGTCACCCTTGAACGAATACACACCAGAACCTTTTTTTTCTGCACCAACACACATAGATCGGAACTTCCAAATTTTAAATGGTACTCCGTTCTTTCCCAAACGCTCTTGTTTGAAGATTACAGGCCCCTTAGAGTCTAACTTGATGATAATAGCAACTATTAACAACGGCACAAATAGCACTATCAGGGCTACCAACGCAATCACAAAGTCAATTGTTCTTTTAAAATACTTGTACATGTTTTTTTATTCTACTTAAACTATATTATAAATCAAACTTTAACATTCTTTTGGGTCAAATACCTACTAAACATCGCACGATCACAAAATATTCGCCATAGAGGATAGGATACAACTTCGCAAGGTCCGAATCGACTTACACGTATCAGTCTCTTTGTTAGCGCGCCAAATGATGCTATGTTTGCTAAAAAACCACCTCCAAATGAACGTTTTTGAATAGAATCTCCATACTTTCCGAAATTGCCAACACTGAATATATCTTCTAATATAAAGTCAACATCCTTTTGTGAATATTGTTGCATCCACTTTGGCACAACTGTTAGTCGTAGCCCTAAATGCTCCGCAGTCAACCCATAGAAAGCTTTCCAAGCTCTCTCCGCATCAATCTCTTGCACATATCTATGTAGACGTTCCCAATCGATATGTGCCTCTTGATGTTTCATCCACAACATCCAATCACATATCTGTCTTAAACCTATACCTACTTGCAAAAAGTGATGATACAAATGCACAAAAATATAGAAAGCATTAAATGTTGCATTGAACAATGCAATAGGCTGATCACCAATATTTACAACAATAGATTTGTTCCACTCCTCCTTGCGACATATAGATTGCAGACGGCGATTTACAAAAGGGTAATAAAAGAACGTTTCCCATTTGTGCATCTCCACAATGGTTTTCCCCCATGTGAAATGTACATCATATACACTTTCTTTCTCGATTTTAACCCCGTGATTCCTGATTAGATCTTGTGTTTTATTGTATTGTCTCTCACCAACAAATAGGTCAATATCTCCACTCTGTCTATGCCATGGTTTAGGGTAAAACGAAGCACATCCTTGTCCTTTCATAAGACGATTATCAATATTACAATCTGATAGGAATTTTATGAGCGAAACCAAGTCTCTCTCATGTGCTTCACTTATTTTCTCCGTGCGCATAGTGATACCATACCACTCAAGTACCAGTTCTTTAGGTGGAATAAATGCTTTAGGTAATTTTTGTACTCCATCAAAAACTACAGCTTGTACCGACTGTTTCTTGGACATATTATATATGGTATGCCAATCATCTGGTGGTTTGGATAAATGTATAGGAAGCCCCCATACGCCCGAGCGCAGCAACTCTAAGAAGATTTCTGTATTCTTTGTCATCACTTCTGGTGCTCAATTAGTGTTTTTAAATTTTGATACATTACTGCAAACATTCTTTTATTATTTCCATTGCTTACAAATGAATTATGGGGACTCACAGCCACGTTCTCTAGTTTCCACAATGGATTATCTGCTGTCAACGGCTCGTTTTCGAATACATCTAAGGCTGCAAATAAATCTTTACGTTCACTCAATACCTCATACATCGCCTGTTGATCAATCAGACCGCCACGGGCTATGTTTACGAGAACAGCATCCTGCTGCATAGCCATAAGTACCTCACGGCTTATTAGTCCACGTGTAGAGGGTAACAATGGAGCCGTCACCACTACCACATCAAACTCACCAACACATTCTCTGAGTGTCTCCGTCAATGCCATGTGGTCAAAGCCAACTGTTTCATTAGTATGTATGTCAAAGCCTGTAGTCTCTGCTCCAAAGGCTTGGAAACGCTTAGCCACCTCTTGGCCAACATTGCCAGCCCCAACTACTGCCACCTTAATTCCAGCTACTTCACGCAGTCCCCGGTGTTTAGTCCATCGCCCCGCTTCTTGCTCTTTGCGGAAGAACCATCCTTGTTTGTAATGCTCTAAAACACGGAACACAGCCCATTCTGCCATAGGCGTGCTATAAACCCCTCGGGCATTATAAAGTTCTATCCCACACTTCTTTATTTTCTCCACTGGAACACGGTCAAAACCGGCACTCGTGAGCTGTATCAGCTTCAGACGTGAAAAAGCATCTATATCATGAGAAAGAAAAAGTCCGTTGCATACAGTTGCATCTACCTCAGCAGCCTCCAGTGGCAAGTCTTCTTTCTCTTGTTGCATGAAATATACTGTGTACCCAAGAGAGCGCAATGATTTCATCTGATCTTCTGAGTACTTGAAACAGCCAGTTAATAATAGATTCATAGCATTTATCCTTTAACGATTTTATCCACTGCTTCACATACAGCCTTATGATTATTTATAAAGTCTTCCTGACTCATCGCAGTCATTTCGCTCTCAAGTTCACGAATGGCTGCGATACCATTGGTGAAAATCTTGCGAACCTCATTCATGTCTGTCATCTTGTCTGTGTTGCAAAATGCGCGACTCACGATTACCATCTGACTGCCCACTCGATAATGTTCTTTCAAAATCATACGCCCAGGAATAGCCCCTCCGTCTAAGGACGCTAGTCCCCCGAATCCAAACTTGATGCCTTTCTTGCTGATTATATCTGTCCACTTGTCCACAGACCCATCGGCTAACAACTGAAACATAAACTTCATCTTCAGTGCCAAGTGCATATCATTTAATCCCAAGTGAATCATGTCAATCCCTTGTATTTTTACTATCTGCTCTAGCAAGGAAGCTGCTTCTGGAGTCTCTACCAACAGACACACCTTTGCTCTGCCTCCAACAGCATCAATGAAGCGATTAACTTCTGATACTGTCTTAAAGAATGGCAACATTATTATGTCTGCACCAGCATGAATTACTGCATTGATTTCATCTTCACTTGAAGGATAATTCTCCATCGTATCATGTATAGGATTCACACGCACTAATACTTTAGCTTTGCTAACAGCTGCCTTAATGTTTGCGACATCCTCTACCGTATGGTGATTTTGCACTGTATCTAAACCACCTTGCCGGCTGTCTTTCCCAATAAATTCCATATCAACAAAGATCCAATCTACACCTGCATTTTCAGCAATACGTGCAATTTCAGGACGCTTTGTGATGTACATAAGATTCAACATATCTAATATTTGTTTTGTCTAATAAAAATTCTCGTTTTTTTATCGAAGTCTGACATTTTCATAAGTCTACCCAAATACAGTGACATCTGCATTATTTGTAAAACACACTAAAAACAGAATCAGTAAAAGGTGTTAAAATGACTTCATTTTTTACCGTTTAATTACTGGTGTTGATTTGTCCCAATATATTCATAAGCATTTCCATATCTTCTAATTGTGAGTTTTGCATTTGGAACAGCGCTGAACATATAGTCATACTCTATTACTCCATAAGAAAAAATAGATTGCTTATCCTTTTGGGTTGCATGTACCCGACATTCTTCATGCGTTTTATATAAATCAAGTACTTCAGTACGTGGAAGTGGTTGGCTTAAATATGTTGTACAAGAAGCACAATCTATATTCCTCTTTAAAATCATGCGAAGCTCTTTACTGGTATTGGAACCGTGATGTGGTATAGTCGTCCATCGTGAGGAATTAATCATTTGAGTGGCTGATTGTTTTATTTTTGATCCAGGTGTATTACTACCAAAATAGAATCTATATCCATCAACTGTTAATACCATTGAAATAGACAAAAGATTTAATTGGGATTGACTATATGGGATATTCTCTGCCATACGTTGATTTAAGGGACTGCCTATGGGAGTTAGGAAATGTAAAGTAAGATTTTTGGATTCTTCACGGCTAATTCGATAATTGTACTTTTCATAGCCAAGGTATTTCTCCCATATCAAGTTCTACTATTTCAATGGGCTTTTCTCCATACGTCTAGATATTAGCTCTGTAGAACTTACCTACTTACTGATTTACTTTGCCCCCCACAACAACTTCATATGGTTATCCATATACTTTCTGAATAAAGACTTTTTGATTGAAGCGTTCCTCAATCCACTTACGACCTTGAAGTCCCGTTTTTTTTGCATTGGATGGATTGCGAAAGAACGGGAGGATATATTCTGTTAAATGATCCACATCCTTCACAGTATGATGGCTCTTGAAATAATTTATACAACTATTCACATGGACCAATCTGCATGATTTAGAATATCATATGAGTCATTACCCAATAATAGATATTCTCAGCTTTAGCTCTATTGTTAGTATGCTTTACGTTTGTAATCGCAATACCGGTCTTATCAATCTCAGGATTCATTTTTGAGCGAACCTTTGAATAAATAGTATCATTAATTCTTTCCTCTATGGGAACACTAACTAACAATTCTATTAACTTTCTGTTGTTGTATGGGATTGTTATATCGAAGCTGTAACGATGTTCACCCGTGATAACAAGCCCATTCCAACTTGGAACACGAAACTCCCAAAATAATTGCTCTTGCCAATCAATAGGATGCTCTTCATCTTGCTTGAAGTACTTATTCAACCACTCTTTGAAAACCTTGTCAGTTTTCCATACTAATGGTCTATTGTGGAGGAAAAACTTGTACATGGCCGTACACTTGCGAGGAGTTGGTTTTTTTCCAAAACTCTTTCGATTTGCAAAACGTTTGCTGTAATAAGCTCTACCTATCTCCGATGCCCACGATTTTACCTCCACATCAAAGTCTTCTGTATCTTCAAAAAACTTGCGCTTTCGAACATCATTACGGTTGTTTTCACAAAGTGCACCAGTGTTCCAAAAAAGCAATGAGCGTGTATCTTCCAATTCTTGGAATGCATTATCTGTATCTGGAATTTTATATATCTTGTGATTTTGACCAAATGCATTAACAATGTTTTTTGCAGCCTCTGCATCTACCTTTTCTGAGTCATTTGAGATATAACTAAAATAGCGGAACTTATCATATAAGCCTACAGCACACGCCATAGTGGTTTTACTATCACAACCACCAGTACAAGAAATTGCTGGCTTTTCCCATTTTCTGGCAATCAGTTCTATATTATTGTGTAGCAATCTGGCAACCTCACTAACAATAGCATCACTGTTCAACAACAGACGCTTAGGTGTATAGAATCGTTCTATCAATAATTTACCCCCCCCAATTTGCACACTGCAGTTTGGCATCAAACGCTCAACTTCTGTAAACTGAGTCAAATTTCCAGGGAGAGAATTACCTAAAAGTGGAAAGAACTTGTAGCTAGCAAGTTTTTTTACGTATGAACTCCACGAGAGGTTGCATAAATCACCAATAAGGTTGGCATGAGTTGAAAGCCAAGTTTTGCCCTCTATCAGCCCATAGAATGTAGACTGCATACATGAAGCATCACCATATACTCGGATTATTTCATCCTTAATTATGTGTAAAGTAAATACGCCTGTCAATTCATTAAGTACATTGATAAAATCATTGGCCTCATCCATTTTTTTCAGAATAGTCATTTCATCACTATCCATAGTAACTGGATTATATGCATGACCTATCAACACCCATGTACCTTGTTTGCCTTTATAAATATAACTGTGTTGTTTAGGTGAAACAAGAAGAGTGTATTCGTCTATAGTTCTCTTAATCCAAAGTCCATAGAAAGGATAATCCTTCTCACTAATAATTGAGTTTGTTATTACATAACCTCTACAGAACAATTTATCTCTCAAATACGAATGTTTCTGTAGAATTTTCTGTATTACTTCTTTCTTCATAAAATTCAAATTGTTCAATTTATTCCCAACAACTCCATACGGTTCTCCATATACTTCTGAATAAAGACTTTTTGATCGAAGCGTTCTTCAACCCACTTACGACCTTGAAGTCCCATTTTTTTCGCATTGGATGGATTGCGGAGGAACTGGAGGATATATTCAGTTAACTGATCCACATCTTTCACTGGTACAGAATAACCACTTATTCCCTCTTCCATTGCACTCGAAGGACCTGGATATTTGGTTACTACAACGGGAACTCCCATAGCAGATGCCTCAACGACCCCCATACCAAAGCCTTCACGATAACTGGGCAGTACATACACATCCATGGCTGATGTGTATTTCTCTACATGGTTCACACGATCAGTCTTGATTATGTCGTCACATGTCTCAAAATAATGCAGAATATTAGGCTCCATGGTTTCTTTTTTCTCTATCGGACCTACAAAAAGTAGCTTGGCAGTAGGGAATTCCTTCTTCACGCGTTGAAATGCACGGAACAATTCATGACAACCTTTCTCTCTGCCCAAACGACCTACAAATCCTATAACTGGAACATTCTCAGGGATACCATACTGTTGTTTTATCTCGTGAGCATATTCCTCTTTCTTGCTGATATCATATGCTTCTAAATTCAATCCCTTTGCGCTACCATTCCAAATGACACAACTCTTATTTTCATTGTAGAGACCATTGGCACGGCAGAAGTCCAAATTGCCTTTGCTGTCAGGCTGTACATTGGTAGAGAAACGACAAACCATACGCTCAATATTCTCGAAAACCTTACGTTTTATCCCCTTCATAGTCACATACACCATTCCCCATTGACAATACAGTCGTACTGGAACTCCAGCAATTTTTGCAGCCACCGCCCCATACATGCTAGCGTTTGGAGTGGAATATTGTACCAAGTCGAACTTCTCCTTTTTGAAAAAACGGTAGAGGGCCCATATACTCTTTAAAGACCCCATAGCATTGATACCACGAGGAAAATTCATACGTTTGGTATGAACAAAAGGATAACGTTCTTTCAAGCCACGTTCAAAATCCTCGTTCATATTACACACGATGGTTACGTCTATTCCACGCTTATGATAATCGTTAAGAAAATGGATAATCCAATTATTGATTGATGACCACAGAGTGGTACAAATACATATTTTCTTTTTCATAATAATTAGTTTTTAGTTGATTGTTCGTTTCATAGCCTCTTCAAAAGGAACCACCACATAGTTCATTCCTTCAATACGCGACAAATTCATGTCATATTCCACTCCTCCATAAGCTTTTTGAATTAAAGGTACGAAACTTCCAAGGTGAACGGCTAAGCCCAACAAGCGACTTGTACGAGGCTTTTTACCAAGACCACGGGCTATAGCAGTAGTGATATCTACGGCAGATACCGCCTTGTCGTCTTGTGGCATAAATACGCCATGGCGTTTTTGCTCAATGGAGAGACGGATAAACTCACAGAGATTGTCGATATAAAGCATACTCTGTTTCACATTGGTATAAGCAGCTGGTATCACTGGCAGTTTCTTTACCACATTTACAAATCCTGGGATGTAACCACCACGACAATTTTTACCATATACATTAGGCGGACGAACTATTACCACATCAAAATGACAATCTTGTAACTTTAGCAACTCCACCTCAGCAGCTGCCTTACTCTGACCATATAGACCCATAGGCGACATCGGAGTTTCTGCAGTAATCACATTCTTACCCAATCGCTTAGGCGTACCAAAAACAGACATTGTGCTCAAGAAGACAAATGTAGCTTTTGAATTCTTTGAATTCTTAAACCTCTCCGCAATAGCTGTAGGCATAATAGTGTTTACTTCATGATATAGCTTCTCATCTTTACAATTAGGTCGATGTACAATGCCTGCAACATGGACTATTGCATCAAATACGCTATAGTCAAACGCTTTCCAATCTTCAGTCAGTACATCCAGTTGAAATACCTCATGTCCGTTTTTGGTCAGCCACTCGTCAATGTTATTACCTATATAACTGTTTTTACCTATAATACAAATCTTCATTTTTTATTATTTTTTACATAGACTCTCAAAGTCATTGATTAAGTCTCTGGTAATATTTTCCTGTAGATGATATTTACGTCCCACCTCAAAAGCTTTATTCTGCATCTTTATGAGTTGATTTGGATGATCGGCAATATTGCGTAGTACAGACTCTATTTGTTTCAAATCATGGATGCAAATGGCGCACTCGTTTCTGCGTAAGTATGAACCTCCAGCTTGCTTCTTATCGCAGATAGCCATTACGGCACATCCGCTATCCATACAATCCACTATTTTAGTTGAGAAAGACATACGCACCACATGACGGTTGGTTATATCGAATGCCTCTGCATGAAGTGCAACATCACTTTTGTGGTAAATATCCATCAATTCCGCCATTGATACAGCTTTGTGTACACGTGCCGTGATACCATCATTGATTTCCTGCTGCATTTGTTGGTCCAACTTATTGTTAGTATATATGTCTAGTACCATTTTTACCCCATCAGCATTAATGTGACGCATTGCCTCTGCCAATGCCCCTAAAGTTTTCCATCTGTTCAGATAAATGCCACCTGCATACACGAAACGAATAGGGTCATTGACCTTGCTCTTCAAATACTGATTCTCAAACTTACCATTTTTGCGCAAAATCTTCATATTAGCACAAAAATCGTGTTCACATTGTTGTTTTTGCTCATCAGTCATGGTATAAACTAATGAGTAGTGACGGAAAATTTTTCGTGTACGACGACGAATGAACATGTGGTTAAGCCAGAATATGGGCGAGAATTTAAACTGCTTATTTGTATAAAAATCATCCGATATGTAAGACACAACAGGAACATTCAAAGCATCATGCACTAAAGCTGTTAATCGTTGCATATAGTGGTTGCCATAACAAGGAGCAAAGATGATATCGGGATTGAACTCACGTGCATATGTAATAATCTCTTTTTTGTCCCATCGCCCAATAGCCCATACCATTTCGCGAGCTACACGCTTCAAGTTACCGCCAAACTTTCCACCTGCAGTTTTAAAACTTTCAGTCTTCGCTTTGGTCTTCGTAGGTACTTTGTCATATACTACCTTACGCCCTACATGAGCACGATGCAATATATTATTTACCATCATACGATCGCTCATCTGATAATAATTGCGGCATATGGTATTATTGGGCTCCTGTTCGTTACAGTATATCTGTGCAAACTCTGCATTAGGCAGTTGTGAGAACATATTACTTAATACATTACCACCATTTTGTTCATCACGCCATGCCTCTTTGCTAATTATTAGTATTCTCATCTTTTGTTACGCTTTTGCTTATAATAAATTCGCAGCAATTTCTTTGTAATGTTATACCCCAAGAACTTTACTTTAGACACCATATGTGTATAAGGGTACCAGTTGTAGTTGATTAACCACCAATAATTCTTTACTTCTGCCTCAAGTGGCTTTTGGTCTTCCTTGCTCAGGCGCATAAAGTTGGTGATGAGCAATACATACTGATTAGCAATATAGTGAAGTAACGGTTCTGGAGCATTTTTTTTTGCATATCGGTTGATTACGTCCAATATACTGTTGATATTCTTCGTGCCAACGTTTGCAGTAATAGAGGTAGAAACCTGCTGACGATATACATAGAAAGCTTCCTCCAATACATCAATTTGCGAGTCTTTCAGCAATAATTTGCAACACCATTCAATATCTTCGCTTAACTGTCGCTTTACAAAACGCTGATTATCTTTTTCTATCAGAGTCCTACGGACTACCTTATCACATGCACAGGCAACAAATATATTGCTACGCATATATTGTTCTTGTGCATGGGATAAGGTGTGGTTTACCTTATCACATTTTTTGGGAACGCGCACATCACCATAACGTTTTTCCAAACTGAAGTATTTCTTCATACCAAATATGATGATGTCTGCTCCAGTTTTTTTAATGCAGGTATCTATCTTGTGTAGAGCTTCCTTATCATCCCACCAATCGTCACTATCCAAAAACATAACAAATTCTCCACGTGCTACGTCAAGACCTGCATTTCTGGCATCACTCAAACCGCCATTTGACTTATGTATGACTTTTACTTTGTCTGTTTTCTTGCCATACTCATCGCATATGTCAGGACTATTATCAGGACTACCATCATCTACCAGAATGACTTCATAGTCTTCATACATTTGCGCCAACACACTGTCGACGCATTGATGCAAGTATTGTTCTACCTTATAACAAGGTATTATTATTGAAAATTTCATATTTATCTTAATTATGTATCAATCATTAAATGTGTACCTGTTTTTACGTGTTATTTTAACACTTTATCTTTGATACAAAACCAGACAATGGTTTATACATCAGTTCTACCAAATTGGAAACTACTAAACTTATTGCCAGCAGTGTTACATATATCAAAATTGGATATTTTAATTGGTCAAAAAAGAAACTATGAAAGAGTCTTGTTGAGAACCATGTGTGTATTAGCCACATATTCATAGAATGTTTACCAAGATATGTCAATACCTTTCCAGTGTTTCTACCTATAGGTATCTGAGCAAACAATAATACGAAGGTTATTGCAAAATAAGGAGCTATCGATGCATTCGGAACGAAACAACGGAATAAACACAAAGCGACCAGTAAAATGATTGGTAAAAGAATCATTCCCTTTTTACATCGTGTAAATAGAACTTTTATCTTATTCACCCAAAGAAAACGATTAGCCATATACCCTAATGTAAATGATGGAAGCATGAATGCTGCTAAAAATACATTATAAAAGAGCATATTACTTGAGAGTGTGTCACCATTAAAGTGCTTCAGAATATAGACTGTTCCCATCCATACAGTAACAAGAATTCCAATAAGACTAAACCACTTCAACTTATCAAAAATTATAAATATCCATTTTGATGCAATCATTAGGATGATATATGGAAAAAAGAACCATTGCTCACCTATATAAGAACATTGCCAACTTGTCACATTTTTTAGAAATATAGATAATGAACCGGGGTACATGTCAGGTTTTACATATGAAGCAATAGGGACTATTAATAGATAAATCAGCAAAAGATGAACATAAAGGTTACTAACGCGTTTACACGGTTTTACCCCCCCCGATTTAGTATATACAGCATATAATCCATATCCACTCAAAATTAAAAAGAACGGCACTGGATTACACATCCTAGCAATATAATAAACTAATGGAACTTCTCCAACATATAGTAAGCAGTTTAAGGGTGCATCCCACTCTAAATGTTGAAATAAATGGAGGAAAAGCATCATTAGAATAGCAATGCCTTTAAAATAACTTGTATATTCTTTGCTCATTTTAACTTGTTTTTATCATTTCTGAAAACAATGCTACATAATTGTTTATACCTTTTTCTTTATCAAAATTATCTTGTGCGAAACTTCTGCATCTGTTTGAATAAGCAGATTTACCATTCTTGCGTATGGTTTTGATGGCTTTAATCATTTGCTCATGATCGTTATTATCAATTACAAAACCGCAACCATTACCGCAAAGTTCAGGATTAGCAGTTGCATTATTGACAATAAGTGGAGTACCGCAGGCAAGAGCTTCGGCCGTAACTTTACCAAATGTCTCTTGAATAGAGAAGTTTAGGAAAACATCACCTAACGAGTAATAAGTTGCCAACTCTTCAGGAGAAGATACTGGTGGTACTGATATGATATTGTCTGGTAAAATAACACCATCAGGCATATATCCAACCATCAAGATTTTAACATCTGGTATCTTGTTTGCAATAGTGATAAAATGGTTCAATCCTTTGTAATCTGACCATTTTTGAGATACACCTAATACAATAAAATCATCCTTTTCTATACCAAGTTTCTTACGCAACTCTACAGTCTGCCGAGGATAAAAAATATCTAAGCTAATCCAATTATATATATGCTTAATAATTTTTGCATTAGCAAATACTGGACTTAGCCTCCCTTCATTAGCAATCCACTTGGATACTCCAATAACAGCCAAATTTTTCAACTTACCAAATTCACTTTTCTTCATACGGAAAATTCTTGTTGAATTATCGAAAAACAAGCTCGTGTTATACTTATGGAGTATTGGGCAATGATGGCACTCTGTCTGCCACTTGTCGCAACCGTCTTCTATATAATAACAACAATGACCTGTATAACTCCAACAATCGTGTAATACGTCAATGGTTGGTATATTGTTTTTAGCAAGAAACTCACAGAGTTTAGGCACATTTATATAGTTAGCATGCAAATTTCTTAATATAACCACATCAGGCTGAATAGTTTTCAACTTTTTGAGCAACTTGCTTGTTGCACAATGAGAGAAATAACCTTGAAGCCCCAAAACGCGAGAAAGAAGGGCATGAAGTTTATAATCTAGCTTTGATCCTATTAGATATACCTTATCTTCTGGTATGCTTTTATTTGTACAAAAAACATAAGAATCTATGCCCCGATCTTTTAATGACAAATGCATCTCTTTTGTTGTACGACCTGTACTGCTATATTCGTAAACAGCGTTAATTTGAACTATCTTCATTATGATGATATTGATTTATTTTATGCAAATAATTGACGGATAACTACATTCAATTTCTCGATTCCAAACTTTATTACATCAGTATACAAAGCACAAATAATAAAATAAAAAACAAAAACCAATAGATAAGATGCAAACTCTCCTGGATACAGGGTGTGAATTAGCGCAAATAAAAACAGTATAATGACACTTATATACATTTTAAAGAAATGGTAGTGTACTTTGTAATAATGATATGATAGTATTGAACGTAATGTCAAGAAAAATACATATGACAATCCAACTGCTATAGAAGTTCCTATTATACCATAAGCTTTAGTCAGAAGAATATTTATAATTACGTTGAAAAACAAAGATGATGTTGTAATCCATAATTGGGATTTCGATTTCTTCTGAAAGTTTAAGCCAACTACCGTTGTTTCTGATAATGTATAAAGAATTGGTTGAAAAATTATAAATGGTAAAATTACTACAGCACTCCTAAAACGCTCCCCAAGAAGTAAAATGATCCAGTCTTTGGATAAAATAAAAGTTAAGCCAACCATAACCATAACAAAGCATATAATATCATTTGCTTTGATATATAATGATTTATTTTCAGGATTACGTTCATAGTTTCGCATTACTGTTGGCCACCATACTGTTGTAAAAGAACCTTGCAATATTACAAATAGTGACAAGAAGCTAGCTGCACTTGAATAAATACCTAAATCGGACTCTGAACAATATCTACCAATTACAAGTTTGTCTGTAGCTTGAAATAGCATATATGCACAACCAGAAATCATTAAAGGTAAACCGTAGGAGAACATTTCTTTTTGGGAAAATCTGTATACAAGATCTTTATCTGCTTTAAAAAACATATACCGAATAAAATATACGCAACCTATAATTATAATGCACGTTGACAAAACAGTTGCAATAGATAATACCTCAAATGCTCTTTCTCGAATAAAGAATAGGGTTGTAACTGCAATACAAACAAAAAATACTTTATGAAGAATTGTAGTGATTGATAATACATTAATTTTATTTTCGAAGCGCAGTAATAGATTAACCAATCTATTTAGGATTGTCTCCCAAATATTTAAAATAAGAAGACATAGAATAAACCACTCCCAATTGGGTCTTATATATCTAACAACTATAACAATAGGTGCACATGCAATTATTATTGCAATAAATGTAACAAACAGGCACCAACGAGTTAACTGTTTTTTGTATGAAATTTCTTCATTTTTGTAGTAGTAGCGAACAATAATATAGTCTGTTCCTAACAATAATATAGTTGCCAAAACATTACTATAAATGCTGAATAAAGACCAATTTCCATATTGTTCTGGCTCCACCATTCTAGTTATGAGCGGTGTAGTAATCAAGCCTATAAGAAGGTTGATAAATGAACTTCCTGCAATTTTTGAAAAATCTTTTATTAGTGCCATTAAATTATAAATATAAAGTCCATATATGGATATACATAAACGAAAGAGTATATAAGTGTCACAATTGATTGAGCTTTTATGATTTGCCGCATCCCTTTATCATTACATGATCTAAAAATGCATGAGAACATAACAATTGATAATGAAGCTACAAAATTAGACTCTCGGTATAATACTTGATAATTTGATATTTGTAGAAACATAAACACTATAATACACCAAAATAATATATAATATTTACTTATGCTGATGAGATATATACGCCTTTTAAGAGCATAGAAACAACAGAGTAAGACACATGCAAGTGAATTTAGAAATTGCCAAGTACCGAATACATTGTATTCCTTATATCCCTCTATTTTATTAGATACAGAGTCTAATAAGATCGCTTCATAATTTGATACACCTTTATAAGCAAAAAATGCTACTAAAATAACAGCCCACAGATATACAATCTTATTGGTCGGCTTATATAAGTACATAAAGAATCGAGGTATTATAACCAACATAATTCCATAATGAAAAAAAACAGATGCTATATAAATGACAAAAGCTGTTTTATGAGAACGATTCTCTACAAACTCCATATAGAAAAAGTAAGCAATGATGGAGTAAAGCATAAATATTCTACAATTACTTGCAACTAGGAGATAATTCCAGTTAAAAAGCAAGAACATTGTTAATAATACAATGAGATGCTTATTTAATGAGTAAAATTTAGAAGCTCTATACAATAGTAGTAAACTAAATCCGTATGTTACAAATGTACAAAAGCTTGTAAATAAGCGTGTTTCCTCAACGAAAGAAAAAACGTAGAATAATAAACTTGTCAATGGATTCAAATTACATCTATTTTCTAATACCCAATCCAACCCCATCTCGCCATAAAACTTAATAGTTTCAAAATGCCTATACAGGTCAGCCGACTCGGAGGGAACATAAAAGAAAGATAGTACGCTTATGCCAATAGTGATTAGAAAATACACCTTAGGTAGATTACACTTATTGCACACTGAAGTTAGAACCAGCGATGATATATAGAAAAAAAACAGCCAAATCATTCTCTAAAACTTTTAATTACAACAGGATTACCAACAGCTATCGCATACTCTGGAATATCTTTCGCAACTACTGCTCCAGCACCTATAACAGCACCTTTACCTATATGTACTCCAGGTAAAATAATCACACGCCGTCCAATCCATACGTCATCATCAATTATAACTTTCTTTGTTGGATAGTATTTTTGTTCAATGATAAGTACGTCCTTCTGCTTAAAAGCATGATTCTGAGTGTATATTATCACATCAGGTGCCATCAATACGTTTTTCCCAATATCAACTGGTCCATTTATTTCGCAACGAATACCTAGGCCTGAGTTATCTCCTATGCGTACAGAATAAGGAAATTTAGCTCCTTTTTCAATATTAACATTTTTACCCATATAGTCTACAAAGCGTTTAGCAAAAAAATAACGCAAATACTTCTGACCTATATTATATTTAGAATTAGACAAGGGCAAATTCTTTGCGAATACGTTATAAATAAATCGATAAAACCTTTTCATAATGATTATAAAATATATTTTCCAATTCTATTTAACCTAAAGAAATGTGATAGAATAATTGATGTCGGAAAAGAAATTAGGATGGCTACCCACGGCAATAAATAACTACCGCAAATTGTAGGTAGAGATGTATGATAATATAAATACATCAGCACAAACTGATGAAAAACATAAACACCCATACTTAAAACATTAAAATGTATGACCATTGATGGTACTTTTGTAGACTTACGTGAGAGTAGTATAGATACATAATACCAAAACGCAATGCCAATAGATGAATATACTATATTAATAGCTCTAATTAGAGCAGCGAGAAAATAACCTTTTATCCACGTGTCTAAATTAAGTGACTTTAAATAGACATTGAGCGGTAATAATACTATTATTGACAACACAAAAATTCCCCCCCCATAATAATTTTTTAGGGTTGTTCCTCAAAGAAACATAATTAATTATTAATTCTCTATATTTATATACAAATAGTCCAACGTAGAAGTAGAAAAAATAATATGCAATCTGACTAATGCGAAAAATATTAGGACAACGAGAGAATGCAGAAACAACAAATGCAACAATTAATAGTACAAATGGTTTATTTGCGTCTTTAGTAAAGTGAGCAATTACAAAGCACCCAAACAACATTGGCAAATACCACAAATGCCCTTCTCCGCAAATGATTTCATAAATAAGCAAAAGGCCGAATTCCTTATGATTCATTAGTAATATATAGTACAAGATGCTAAATAGAAGAGAAGGTATCATAAGTCTCCTAAATTTTGAGACTACCAAATCTCTATTGTTAGATTTCTTTCTTGTAGATACAAAAGAAAAGACATACCCAGAGATAAAAGTAAATAGTTCAAGCATACAACTATTTGAGACTCTTGCTATCCAATCGTAGACTTCAACCTTCCCGATGCCAGCAGGTACTGCCCATGATGTAACTGTATAAATAGTAAAAGCGTGAACAAAGAATAGTTGAATAAAAAGGAGTAGTCTTAAGTAGTCAATTTCATTTAACCTCATATTGATTGAATTTGTTTACTAGTAATTTTGTAAAATTCTCGTAATTGACAACATCGTAAAATGTTGATTTCCAAGTATCTCTTGCATTCATTCTCATTTCTATTTTCCTTGTATATGTTAAGTTAGCATAGGTCGTTAAAACTTTTACAAGTTCCTCTTCTTGAAAATCAACATCTAACAAATAACCATTATAATTAGGTTTTACGACTTCTGGTACTCCTCCTACTTTTGTGCCAATAACAGGGATTGACATAGAAAAAGCTTCCATCATAGTCATTGGCATACCTTCTGTTGAAGACACATTTATCAAGAAATCGAATTCGTGATTAGAAATATAATTAAGAGCATCTTCATTTTTCATTTCTCCGAGAAATTGATAATCAATATTATCTTTTCCTGACAACTTCTGTTTTGCATACTCTACAATTTGGTCGTAAAGATATCTTGCACCGATATGTGTCCAATGAACTTTAAGTCCATGAATACAACTCAGAGTATCAATTATACGATCTATCCGCTTTATGTCTCTAACATACGAGAAACTAACAATTCTAATATCATTTCTTTCGGTAAAACAATAAGTAATATCATGTTCTGATACTCCAAGATAGTTTACACTAGCCTTGTTTGTAACATCAAAATAGTTCTTGCAAAAATATGACAAGCCTTTTTGGGAAATGAAAGAAAACCAATCTACGTTGTTATTGTATACGCACTTATATGGTTGATACCTATCATTTATGTCTAACTCATACAAATCACCTCCGTGTAATCTACAGACAACAAAATCACCACGTTTTTTTACTATAGAAGCAGCAAAACATGCATATTCATTCCAATAAGAATATAACACGACTGGTCCATTTATATTATTTCGTATTTCATTTAAATATTTAGCAAAATGAAGAGTCCGCATTTGAACTCTTATACATACTTTAATGCGGCTAATTGAAAATTTATGTTGTCCAATAATTTTAAATACTTCCTTAATGAAAGATTTAGAAAATATAGAATTTACGAGGAGTGTTAATATATGATAATTTAAATGAGCGTTATATCTATGCAATATCACATTATCAGGAACATTTACATATTGAATGTCTTTAACATTTCTGCTAACTATATGTACATTAAAATATTTTGCTAGTGACTTTATTTCTTCTTTCAAGAAACTTGATTCTGTAAGTCCAAAAGGGAAAGACTGGGTAATGAGAATCAATGTTTTTTTATTTTGAAATGATACCATATTGTTAATTAATTTTTATCATCTAGTAAGCCATTTATTAGACCTTATCTCTTATCAAGTATTTCATACTTTGAATGCTTTGACTTAAACTCTGGAACTATTTCCTTCATTTTGCCTACAATTTTCATGTCATCATGTGTAAAAGTAAGTAGAAGAAGATCATCTTCATTTTTCTTCGCTACATCATAATCATAACTACGTACTTCTGCAATCATAATTTTGGGATGATGGGTTGGTTTCGTATTCTCTTGGGTAGCGAGGAGTTCCTCATAAAGTTTCTCACCATCACGAAGACCGGTAAACTTGATCTTCACATTCTTAGCTCCAGAGAGAAAAATCATACGTTTGGCAAGGTCAACAATCTTAACAGGTTTGCCCATATCAAAGACGAAAATTTCACCTCCCTTTCCCATTGTACCAGCCTCAAGCACCAACTTACATGCTTCAGGGATAAGCATGAAGTAGCGGATGATGTCAGGATGGGTTACTGTTATTGGTCCCCCTTTGCGAATTTGCTCTTTGAACAAAGGAATAACAGAGCCATTAGAACCGAGAACATTGCCAAAGCGCGTAGTAACAAACTGGGTGTCACCTTTTACTTTACCATCAAGTATAGCTTGATTAAGACTTTGACAATAAATTTCACAAATACGTTTGCTACATCCCATGACATTCGTAGGGTTTACCGCCTTATCTGTAGAAATCATAACAAACTTCTTGGTGCCATACTTTACAGCAAGGTCAGCAATAATACGTGTACCTGCAATATTGTTACGAACGGCTTGAATAGGATTGTCTTCCATCATTGGAACGTGCTTGTAAGCTGCAGCATGGAAGACATACTCAGGACGATATTCGGTGAATAGTTTTTCCATGTGATCTTTATCTGCTATAGAGGCTACCACAGTTTCGTTTTTAACATCTGAGAACTTGCGTGCCATCATAAGACGAATATCATGCATTGGGGTCTCCGCTTGATCTACAAGGATCATTTCTGCAGGATGGTAAGGGGCAATCTGACGCACCATTTCTGAACCAATAGAACCTGCAGCACCAGTGATAAGCACTCGACGACCTGTGAGCATAGATCCGATAGCATCCATATCGACCTCAATTTTATCACGGGGTAAAAGGTCTTCAATTTCCACCTCATGAAGTTGTTGATGAGTAAGTTCTGATTTGCCGTCCCATTCTTCTGCTTCCACAGGTAATATCATAATTTTAATATTGGCAGCTATAAGAGAGTCAATTAGTGTGTTGCGAGTTATAAAATGTTTTGTCTGTAGAGGTGAGACTAGGAGAGTTGTAACATTGTATTTCTTCATTACTTCTACCACGGAATCATCATCGTAATGTACTTGTTCTCCCAAAAGCCAAGACCCATTGAGCGAGTTATCTGTGGATATAAAACCACGAAGACGGTAGCGTTGCGGATTTTCGTTCTTTAAGCTCTTTGCAAGGGCTATGCCTCCGCTCATACATCCGTAAATAAAGACTTTTTGGATGCTGCTATTACCACGATAGGTGTCATGCATTGATTTGACAATCACTCGTCCACACCACATAAGCATTGTAGCAACAATGAAAAGCATGACTGCACCATCAAAGCGTAAGATTAGTACATAATCTGTAAGACCAGCATAAACCTGTAGCTGATGCAGTGCACATGTTCCAATACCCGCAAAAGCTGTACTATAAGCAACACGATGAAGGTCAACAAAACTGGAGTAGCGCATTACGCCGTGATAGGTGTGAAAGTAGAAAAACGATGCAATATATACTATTAGACACAAACAAAGTCCAAGGCTTACTTGCCAAAAATGCAGTGCAAGTTCCTTACCTCCAAATTGGAAATAATATACAAAAAGTCCCGAAATATAGACTGCCAGGCAGTCCATGGCGAGTATATACCAATAAGGCAATGCCTTGCGCGAAAAATACCAGTTGCTGATTTTGCGTAAAAGTTGAGTCATATTGATTTATCGAAAATGAGTCATATTGAATTATCAATAATTTAATATAATAATGCTTTTAAGGAACGTGCGGTTGTATCGAACAACAACACCAGAGTGTTCACCTGTGCACACGCTCTATTTTATTAAAGAGATTACTCTATAACATTACTGAACAAAGTTACCTTCACCAGAAAGTTCTTTTTGAATGTATTCAAGTGCGGCTATCTTTGCTTTTGTCTCTTCTACATTGAGGAGACGAGTATTATTCGAGTTGAATTCTGTGAGCACATTACGCTCTGTCTCGCCTTCCTTAAAGTATTTATCATAATTAAGACCACGATTATCAGCTGGAACACGATAGAAGTCACCCATATCCTCTGCTTTAGCACACTCCTCATTGGTGAGAAGGGTCTCGTACATCTTCTCACCATGACGGATACCAATCACCTTAATATCCTCTTTCTTTCCTCCAAAAAGCTCACAAACAGCCTCTGCCTGAGTTTGGATAGTACAAGCAGGTGCTTTCTGTACAAAAATATCGCCATTCTGACCATGTTCAAAGGCAAAAAGAACAAGGTCTACGGCTTCTTCTAGAGACATGATAAAACGGGTCATTGAAGGCTCAGTGAGAGTGATAGAGTTTCCATCACGGATCTGTTCAATCCACAGAGGAATAACAGAACCACGTGAACACATTACGTTGCCATAGCGTGTGCAGCAAATCTTTGTCTTGCCAGAGTAACGACTCTTTGCTACAGCTATCTTTTCCTCAATTGCTTTAGTGATACCCATAGCATTGATTGGGTATGCTGCCTTGTCGGTAGAAAGGCAAATAACAGCTCCAACACCAGCTTCGATGGCGGCAGTGAGTACATTATCAGTACCGATAACATTAGTTTTTACTGCCTCCATAGGGAAGAATTCACATGATGGAACCTGCTTCAACGCTGCTGCATGGAAAATATAATCTACACCAGGCATAGCATTCTTACAAGACTGAAGATTACGCACATCACCGATAAAGAACTTGATTTTATTTGCGTATTCAGGATATTTTGCCTGATACTCATGACGCATATCGTCTTGTTTCTTCTCATCACGAGAGAAAATTCGGATTTCTGCAATATCAGTCTTCAAGAATCTGTTAAGTACTGCGTTACCAAAAGAACCGGTACCACCGGTAATCATTAGGGTTTTACCTGCAAAAATTGACATATTTGTATCTGTTTTAAAATTTTTATTCCTTTACTACCTTATCAAAAAAAGTATCTGGTCTTTCAGGATTGAATATCTCATTACAATACATGACTGTAACAAGATCTTGAGTATCGGAGAGATTGATAATATTGTGAGTATAACCAGGAAGCATTATTACGCTCTGAATTTTATCACCACTAACTTCATACTCAATAATCTCTGCATTTGGATCATTCTCATTACGAAGTTGAATAAGTCCATGACCACTTACTACGATAAACTGTTCCCACTTGGTGTTATGCCAATGCTCACCTTTTGTGATACCAGGCTTTGAGATATTGATACTGACCTGTCCACAGTTAAGGGTGTGAACGAGTTCTGTGAACGAACCTCTATTATCAACGTTCATCTTAAGGTCAAAGATAGCCTTGTCCTTGGGAAGATAACTGAGATATGTACTATAGAGACGTTTTGCAAAACTATCAACAGGTATCTCAGGAATCATTAAGGTCTTTGGCATGTCACGAAACTTGTGAAGAAGCTCGACGATATAACCAAGTTTCACATGATGAGTGACAGGAGCAGCACAATAACGACCATCTGGCGTTAGGATAGTCTCTACACCATCAAACTCACAATAATGCTCTTCACCTTTCAATGCGCAAATCATTTCCTCAACTAAATCATCGATATAGAGAAGCTCCATATCAACGTTGGGATCATTGACTGTAATGGGAAGGTCGTTAGCAATATTGTTACAGAATGTGGCTACAGCCGAATTGTAGTTAGGACGACACCATTTGCCATAGAGATTTGGAAAACGATAAACAAGTACTTTAGCACCTGTCTCTTCACCATATTGAAACATAAGTTCTTCACCAGCCTTTTTGCTTTTTCCGTACTCACTTGTACCAAAACGTCCTGCAAGAGTGGCTTGGATAGAACTACTAATCATTACTGGACAGTTATTGTTGTGCTTCTTTAAGTTGTTTAAGAGTACTGTGGCAAAGCCGAAATTGCCTTCCATAAACTCTTTAGGATTTTGTGGACGATTAACACCTGCAAGGTTAAATACAAAATCTGCTTTCACATTGCCTACACCAAGAATCCAGTTGATCTGGCGTAGAATCAATATCGTACTCAAAAACTTCATCAATGACTAAGTTTCCATAGCACTTAGCTTTGCCTGTCCTAATATTATTGAGTTGAGCACAAAGGTTTTTACCTACAAAGCCCTTTGCTCCTGTTACTAGAATTTTCATAAATTTCCCTATATTAGAATTTTCTCCAAACCATCTTGTTTACCACACCTACATAAGACTGGATAATCTTAACAACTTTTGTAGAAACATTTTCATCAGTATAGTTTGGTACAGGAGTTCCATAATCACCATTCTTTACGAGTTCTACTGCGGTATCAACAGACTGGAGAAGACCATTGGTATCAATGCCAGAAAGTATGAAACCGGCCTTATCAAGAGACTCGGGACGTTCTGTTGATGTACGAATACAAACAGCAGGGAATGGATGACCTACACTGGTAAAGAAACTGCTTTCCTCTGGAAGAGTACCTGAATCTGAAACGACAGCAAATGCATTCATTTGGAGACAGTTATAATCGTGAAAACCAAGAGGCTGCTGAACCTGCACACGAGAATCAAGCTGGAAACCAGATTTTTGCAGACGATTACGTGAGCGGGGATGGCAACTGTATAGGATAGGCATATCGTACTTCTGTGCCATAGCGTTGATAGCATTAAAGAGAGAAAGGAAATTCTTCTCGGTGTCAATATTTTCTTCACGATGGGCAGAAAGGAGGATGTATCGTCCCTTCTCAAGACCAAGGCGTTTGTGAATATCACTGGCCTCGATTTCTGCTAGGTTCTGATGAAGCACTTCTGCCATAGGTGAACCTGTGACATAAGTTCGTTCAGGAGGGAGACCGCATTCTGCCAAATAACGACGAGCATGTTCGGAATAAGCAAGATTTACATCAGAAATGATGTCCACGATACGGCGGTTTGTCTCCTCTGGTAAACACTCGTCCTTACAACGATTACCTGCTTCCATATGGAAGATAGGAATATGTAGTCGTTTTGCACCTATGACACTTAGGCAACTGTTGGTATCACCTAAAACGAGAACTGCATCAGGCTTAGTCGCTACCATTAGTTTATAGCTGGCATTTATGATGTTACCACAAGTCGCTCCTAAGTCATCCCCTACGGCATCCATATACACCTCAGGATTTTTAAGCTTTAGATCTTTAAAGAATACTCCATTAAGGTTATAGTCATAGTTCTGACCAGTATGGGCAAGGATGACATCAAAAAAATGACGTGTCTTGTTTATAACAGCAGCAAGTCGGATTATCTCTGGACGTGTACCAACGATAATGAGCAACTTCAGTTTGCCGTTATTTTGGAAACTAACGTTTGAATAGTCTGTTCTAAGTTCCATATTATTTATAAATTCTATTTAGTCTTCATTATTAATTAATCCCTTCTAAAAATATCACGTGTATAAACTTTCTCCTCTACATCTTTCAAGCAATCGTCAAAGCGGTTGGCGATGATAGCTTTACTCTGTGCCTTGAATTCATCGAGATTATTGATTACTTTGCTGCCGAAGAATGTAGTTCCATTTTCAAGAGTTGGTTCATAAATGATAACTTCTGCACCTTTAGCCTTGATACGCTTCATGATGCCTTGAATGGCAGACTGACGGAAATTGTCACTATTTGACTTCATGGTCAAGCGATAAACACCGATTACACAATTGTTAGGTTCTGCTCCGTATTGATTATTACTTGAATAGTCGTACCATCCAGCCTTGCGCAATACAACATCTGCAATGTAGTCCTTGCGGGTTTTGTTTGACTCTACAATAGCAGACATCATATTCTGTGGGACATCCTGATAGTTTGCGAGGAGCTGCTTGGTGTCCTTTGGTAAGCAGTAACCACCATAGCCGAATGATGGATTGTTATAGTGTGTACCGATACGGGGATCAAGACCTACACCTTCAATGATAGCTTTTGAGTCAAGACCCTTTACTTCTGCATAGGTATCAAGTTCGTTAAAGTAGCTGACGCGAAGGGCAAGGTAAGTATTGGCGAAAAGTTTTACAGCCTCTGCTTCCTTCATGCCCATAAAGAGGGTGTCGATGTTTTCTTTGATGGCACCTTCCTGCAAAAGTGCAGCAAAAGTCTTAGCTGCTTCGACCAACATCTCTACATTTGTTACTGCTTCGATAGCCTTATTCTCAGCCTCAAACTCAGGCTTGTTGATGATCTTGGGATAACCAACAATGATACGGCTGGGGTAGAGGTTGTCGTAGAGGGCTTTGCTCTCACGAAGGAACTCAGGAGAGAAGAGGAGGTTGAACTTCTTAACACCTTTTTGCGCATACTTCAAATAGAGATTGCGAGTGTAGCCGACAGGAATGGTTGACTTGATGACCATAATGGCATCGGGATTTACTTCCAATACCAAGTCTATGACTTCCTCTACATGAGTAGTGTCGAAGTAGTTCTTTACAGGATCATAATTGGTTGGTGCAGCAATAACCACAAAATCAGCATCTGCATAAGCAGATTTACCGTCAAGTGTAGCTACAAGGTTCAATGGCTTTTCAGCCAAATACTTTTCGATATAATCATCTTGAATTGGAGAAATCTTATTGTTTAGTTTTTCCACCTTTTCAGGGATTACATCTACTGCTGTTACATGATGATGTTGAGATAGCAATGTAGCTATGCTCAGTCCCACGTAGCCTGTACCTGCTACTGCAACTTTTATATTCTTAAAATCTTTCATTGCTTGCTATATTTTATATTCATAATTTATAATTGATGAGCATTTAAGTATCCCATCCAATCTTCATCACTATCAAAATCGTCATCAGACAAAGGCTCGCCGAAATGAAATGCAGCAGTTACCAATCCCAATCCTACTACACCAATAGTTATAAGAGGATGTGCAAGGATGATAGGGTGCAATACGTTTGCTAACATAGCACCAGCTTGTGCCGGTGTAGAAGCTCCTATTGCATTCTGCAAACCTGTACCAATAATCGTATTTTTACCAACTGTATTTATAACTTCCTGACCAATTGAGCCAGCAGTACCTAATATTAAATTTTCTGTTTCCATATGAACGGTTTTTTAATTAAACTTATAATAAAAACGACCTATAAAAAGTGTTGGTGATTGTTTTCAGTCTTTTGTATTCTTATGTCGTCAAATCTTATAAATCCATATCAATTTTTTCACCTACTGTACCTAAATATGCGTTTATATCAATTGCCGGTACTGTACCTATTAATTTTAGGTATTGCACAAGCTGTAAGAAAAAAGTAAAAATCGAGTTCTCTGGATGTTTGTTGAAATTTATATTCTTTACTTTACGGGAATCATAAAGATCACATATTGCTTTTGTTTCTGTTCCTTTAAATTCAGCGAAACTCTTGTCATATTCTATATAAAAGCTGTATTTATCAGCACAACAACAAAGGTCAAGGCTTTGCATACCTGTGAGTTTTTTAAGATTCTCCTCTATTGTGCTGGTTTGCTCATAGCTGCTTGTTGAAGATAAAATTCCGCCTAAAATAGGACTTAGTGGACGAGCTGGGTATGTACAACCAGTACATATCATAGGAATAGAGGTGCGTTTCAGTTTTCTTACGCTTTCTATTCTCTGACCTGCATATTCTATGTTGTTCTTGATGTCTTGTTTTACCTCAAATACAGCATATACCCCTTCTGCTGGAATGTATTTAAATCCATCGTGGTTGAATATGAATGGAGTGTAGAAAACATCATACAATACTATGTCTATCTGTTGGCTTACATTTCCCTCATGATCTATGACCATCGCCTTGTCAACATTATACCGCTTAGGCAAATATGTACGGAAGAACTCTATCCATTTATCTTCCGTAGCATCTCCTTTGCTCCCTTGATGACGAATGGCGAATCTATTGATGTTCAATGCGGCATTCATTTCAATCTGTAAGCCAGCGAACATTTCTTTCAAATCTATCATACTTTCAAATTTCAATAATATACCTTTATCGTATAAGTAAGCTCTACTGTCTGTTATACAACTATCATTTAATGAGATTATAAACAATAATGGAGTTGCCAATGCTACATTCTTATCATTGGCTATACACAGCATTGCTTGGTAATCAGTATAGCTATATTGTGTTGTTCCTTTCGGATGTGTATGCCATTCACCCAAATAGGTAAGTCCTTCCTCTGCAAGTTTTTTCCATGTCTGCTCCATACCATTCGTTTCACGCATGAATGACGCATGGGTACTTTCCGTTTTAGAAGGAATAACCAAACGTTCTACTATAGCTTCGTGACTATCTTCGGAAATGCGCCCTGCAAACATTCCACCTGTTTCATTGGGGAAAGAAGCAAAGGCTTTACTATACATCTCGTCCAAAATGTCTTGGCTGATTTTTAGCGAGAGGTTTCTTGAGGCAATAATGTATTTCATAAGCGGTTGATAAGCATGCCATCCTGTGTTTCTGAAACATAAAAGCTACTTTCTGGCTCGATTGCTGTCAACATCCCTATAATATGTTTCAAGGCTAATTGGAGTTTTGCCGCAATATCATTGTAAGAAGCTTTGAATGTCGGGCTCCAACATCCAGTAGGGTAAAACATATCCAACGTATCAGATTTGATAATCTGCGTAAATATGAATTTGACAGTTTCTGTGATATTGTTTCCCATTGCACAAACAAGCTCGTTGGCATGATTGCTAATAGATATATTGATAAGTTTGGCTCTGAGATTCAATTTGTCAAGCACATACATCATACTATCGTCGGTGCTACAATCAAAGATTATGTCATATCTGTTCAATATTTCTTGTATGGCATTCTTTGTTTCATCGTTATCCATTGTTAGCTTTATCCAGGAATCTAAAGCCTTTGGAGATATTTCGCATTGTACAAATGGGGATATAGACTGTAAGATGCTACTTAACTCATAAGATTTGTCAGAAATACCAGAAAGAAAATCATATTCAGATCTGCAGACATTGCCAGGCTCCTTTAAGTCCACGTCATACAAGCCAAGATACTTAGATCCACTTTGTGCAAGCGTTTTGGCAACCATACTTCCAATAGCACCTATGCCGATAACCAGAATTTTCTTTTCTGCTAACGAAGAAGGCAAGCAGCCTCTTCCAAAGAAATAATCATAGGAACAGTTGTACGAGGATGCCCAATCTATCAAAGTCTTTGTATATGAATAGTTGATGATAGGTCGTCCTCCGCACTTGACTTTCTCCGACTTTATTGGAAAATCATCCGCTTTGAGCATAGCAACTTGCCAACGCATTTCCCCATTAGGGATTTTATAGCCACAAAACAAAGGAACTCTTTGAGCTTTTTCTTTATTTAGCGAACGCTTGTAAAGAAATTGCATTTGACTCCATGAGAATAAAGAGGACATATCATTATACAACTCCAACACAAATTTGTCGTATAGGGAAGGAGCTTGTTCCAAGAAACAATAAATCCCCTCGAAGCGCATTTGCTTTTTATTACCTTTTCCCCATTGGCAGACATATTCTCCTCCACTTATCTTACTATGAAAAGTATTTGCCAAGAATGTGTCCATTCGCTTTCCATCATGTACACCAGGCACGAGCATTGTCAAGTCAACTGTGCCATAGTCATTCTTTGGAAACTCTTTGTTGGTATCAGTATAGAGAAAATTATAATAGATGTCCCCTATGAGATTATGAGCGACCACAAGTTCTTCATAATGTTCATCCTTTTCCTTTCTCACATAATACTTGTCAACCCACTCTTTTAGGCGTAATATATCTATCTTGAATTGTTCCTTAGGATTTTCTACTTTAGGTGTATGCAAGCAAAGAAAGCCTGAGCGCATAATATGAGGATATGCAATCAGAGAAGTATTGAAAAAGTGGATAGACTCGCTATTATCCACTTTATATGGATAAAACGAAGCGATACGGACTTCCCATTGCAGGGGAGGTTGCCCTTCTTCTGTTTGAACATCAATGAGAAATGTTTTGTAGGAATTGTTCTCCTTAATATCTCCTTTCAGTTCAACAAAGGAATGGCTGTCAATAACTTCTTTAATAGCTTTCTCTTCTATCATCTTTATCCAAATCTCTGAGGACTCTGTGGATAAGATACACCACTGAACCCTTCTTTTTGCTTGTACCCATCGTCTTGTTTTTCCTCATATTTCTCATTTTTCGGGAAATAATAAGGCAGGAATGTCTCATCATTAGTCTCAATGTTTCTGAGCATATTGTCCATATCACTCTTCAAAGACTGTCGTTTATATGAGTCCATGGAGGCAACAACGTCATTGTTGCCATTTCCGGGGTCATAAAGATGAAAACTATCTTTCGTGATGTTGTCACGGATGTATTCCATTGTGGTCTTCAAATCTTCCCATAATCCGCCTGAGTCTTTTCCATTAAGAGCTTTTATTGTAATCAACTCTAATAGAAACGACTTATAGTCTTTGTCCTTATGCTTCTTCCAGATCTTTAAAAGTCTAATAACTTTGCGTTCAGTGTTCTTTCCGCTAATATGCTCAATCTGTTTGCTGATGTTTGTTTTTGTACACGTTCCCTTTTTAAATCCCCAAAGATCTTCATTGAAACAAAGGTTTAGATCCTTTGTTTCAGTGTAATCATCATCAGATAACTCTCGACCAGGAACTACATCTATTTGAATTGGAAGTTCATCATCGTCCTCTTTGGGAAATTCCAAACCGATTGACACTTTTTGTTTTCTAACGACACTACCATACTTCTCGGTTAATGTATTATAAACATCATCGAACATATTTTGCAGTGTGTCAAAAGCATCATGTTTGAAAGGCTCTACAACATCCATGTCAAACTTAATGTTTGTGGCTGTATGTTTTGCCATACTTCCAGAATTGAAAGCCGTATATTTTTTGTCGCCATAGTGATCAGACATGACTTCTTTAATTTCATCACGCTTGTCTTTCACTTTTTTAACGAACTTTTCTATGTGGCGCAATTTGTGGGTGTGCAGCACTTCACCTAAATATTTATTTTTATCAATACTCATATTTTTATATCGTTTGTATATGCGATTACTTGATTATTTCTTTCTTCTATTGTTCAAGGGGGCATAGAGATATTGTCTTATTCCAACGTGTCTATATAGCGTAAAACATCAGATTATCTTGCTCACACTCACCCCATCAATAGCTCTCTGATAGATATCTTTTACCATTCCCATTGACGGAACAACAGATAGGTTGCAACGAGTAGCAATTCTTTTAAAGGCTCTCATCACATTCTGTCGAACCCTTTTCACCTCGCAATCCGCCATTTGCATATCTGTTGATTTGATGAAAGGGAATAAGTATTCTGAATCGGAGGGGTAGCGGTCTGCGATTTCCTGCATGGCTGCATCCCATTGTACGGTTATACGTGGCAATCCTGGTATTTGTGAGATGTATGTTAATGTGAATCCTTGGATGTCGGTTTTCTTGATGTTTGCCAAATCTGTAAAACTGATGCCTCTGCCGTAGATGCAAAAGAAGAACATATCACGGGCAAAAGTTTGTGGTATAGAATCAGACAAGTCGGCATAACGCATTCTACGTAATTCATCAACTGACAGCAATTCACGTTCTTTTTTGGCTGGCAAAGCAACTCTTACGCCTTTCAGTAATTTAAGTTTTGGAACAATTCCTTCTTTTACTGCAATATTATATATCGAACTGATTTGGTATAGATAGAGTCGAGTCGTTGATTGTTTACGCCCTTTGGTATTCAACCATTCCTCGAATTTTACCATAAGTTCTGGAGTCAATTCGTTTAATGACAATTCCTCTTTACCCAAGAAGTTGACAAAGCAACGGAGTGCCATCTCACGATTGTGAGCTGCCTCAAAGTGACCTTCTTCTTTGTCTTTTTCTATTTTTCGACGAGAATATGCGAAGAAATCGGTTTCCATTTTTACTTCTCTACGATGACTGATAATAGCTATTCAAACAGATAGCCGTAGTTGTTTTGCAACGCCTCAAATTCTGTTTCGCAGCGATCATGCAGTTCTTTGTCGCTGTCCTTGAATATCTTTATAGCTTTCTCTAGCTCCTCCTTTACGGTTCTTCCTGCTTCAAAGATGGGTCTAAGCTCGTCTTTGAAATAGTCGATGAAAGGTGCATAGTAGTAGCCTATCTCTTCTATCATAAAATAGAAGGTGTCATAGGCATCTTTCAGATCCAGTTTCTTGTCTCTTACATCTGCAAGTGTCTGAAGACGGAGTATTTCTATGTTTTCTACCTGGGCTGACACCTCTTGTGCGGTTTTCACTTGGTGAAAGTAACGGTCGATAAAGGCGTTGCGCTCATGCAAGTTACGCTTGTAGAATAACTCTCGCTCTTTTTTGTCAGCCTCGTTCTTATTTACTTCTTCAAAACGTTCGGCATGTACACCAGATAGAGCTACTGCCATTCCACCGACATCCATGACGAGCTTGCGGTCTCGGGCTATGCGGATTACATAACCTTCAAGTCCGGCATATTCACCAGTCACGATACGAAGTAGGGTACGGTTCTTGGAATAATAAACAAAAGGACGAAGAAGGAAACGGAGTCGTTCTGGCTCGGTTTCTGCTACACGCATAAATGGCTCCATTTGGTTGCAGGGGATGGTGGCTACCTTTCCTGTACTACAATTTTTACAGAGCTTGTATGGTTTTATGTTTTTATCTAAGTAGTCCTGTAATATTTCTGGGTTACCTTGCAAGAATATCAGTCCACTTACAGAAGGAGTTTCTACTTCGCGCATTCCGCCTCTGTTCCTATGGCGAGGGACATATTTTATGGTCTTATGCACAAAATGGGTTGCTCCATCTTTCTTTAGCTGTTCTTCTATCGACTTTACTTTTTGGTTGTGTACAAAAAGATAACTCCATGACGTGCTGTTATCTTTATCGTCATTACTTGGAACCACTTCGGGAATGGATTCGTTTTCTTTCTCAGTCTCAGTTTCCTTGTTCACCTGCGAACACTTCTTTATCGCTGAACCAGTCATTTCGTCTGGCTCAGAAACTTGTGTGCCCTCTGGAAATCCTTTGCTTTCAGTTGTCTGAAAACTCTTTATTTCGTCGGCTGTAGACTGAGAAACCGTGCAATCCTGCTCCATAACCTCTCCTCTACTTTATGTCACTGTTGGCTGTCATCACCTGAGATGACAATGCCAATTTTACAATAACATTGTTCATAAATTCATACTGTCTGTGTGTATGTTTGTCCAGTTATGGGATCCAATGTTTTACAAATCATATATGCTGATTGCATCGCATTTTCACCTCATAGTGGCTTTGTGTCTCTATCCGTTCATCCGTATTTTGTACGTCAAA
>ENA-OOZA01000150-OOZA01000150.1-human-gut-metagenome-genome-assembly--contig:-NODE-150-length-37719-cov-2.427570_pt1 | contig 37719 bp, 39 predicted proteins | sample MGYA00241703_ERZ501378 | MGnify/ENA primary metagenome ERZ501378 (study PRJEB25962, sample SAMEA2042916) | human gut metagenome | biome: human gut; feature: human-associated habitat; material: faeces...
ACGATTCTTTTCAAGCTCTTTAATTTTTTTAACCATTTCATTATTTTTTTCAATAGCAATACCATTTCTTTTTTTGTTATAACAAGCAATTACAAAATTACCACTTCCTGCATACTGATCTAAAAGAGTTTCATAAGGTTTTGAGATATATTCAATTATTTCTTCAATTAGTTCTACTGGCTTTTCTGCTTCCATTACCTTATCTTTTATATTTTTAGGTTGATAATCAAAAGCAGTTGGTAGCATCCCATTTGTGCCTTTCATATAATAAACATCAAGATTATTTTCTTGTAACATATCTCTAACTTCATAAGATGATTTTCCTTTTATATCTAAATTATTTTCATTTGCTATTGCTAGATTTTTCTTTGCATCTAGTTTTAAACTTCTAGGCTCTCCGTTGCTAAAAATCATAACATCTTCTATATTCTTGCTTTTTCTTCCAGTATTAGATATAAAATTTCCTTTCTTCCATGCAACTTTCGCAAAATATTTGAATCCATTTTCTTGTGCCATTTTCTTAATTTCATATAGATAATCAAAATTAACTTCTGATTCTTCTGGTAGAAATTCAACTAAAAATGCCCCCTCTTTTAATACTCTTTGTTTTTCTTTAAAGTCTTTACTTTCATATCTAAATAATTCAAATGTAGCAAACTTTCTGTTTCCCCCAGTTAATGCTTTTTGTAAATCGTATGGATGGTCTGTTATAATTCCATCAATAGATTTATCTTTTATAATTGATAAATCTCTCCCATCTCCGTTTATCAATAAGCAAGTATTTTCTTTTCCTTCAATTTGACTTGTTACTTTGTAAACACCTCTTGATATTTTAGTAAAAATTCCTTTTTCAACACCTTCATATATTCTTGCTCTTATAGATTCATTATTTACTTGCATATTTTTAATATTCTTCACAAGATTTGTAGCATCTTGTATAGAAAATTTTTCTTCATCTATAAAATATTCAAAGAGATTCATTTGTATTGTATTATCCATAAAGCTATCCCTCCATTTCTATTTCATCTACAGATAAAGATTCATATATTGTAGGAGGAGCATCAATAGACATTGTAGGAGGATTTTTAGAAACAACTTGAATAATATAATCCATTTCTTCATCTTTTAATGCTAGATTTGAAAAGACTTCCCATTTATAACTTGCATCTATATCATTGTACTTTTTTTCTAATGTTGCATATTCTTTTTTGCCGTTCAACGATAGCTCTACATTATAAACTGTAGTGTCATTATAATTTCCAACATATTCAGCAGAGATAACTTGTAAAGAATTATTCTTTCCTATTTCTTTTTGTAATTCATTTATTTTTTGTTTTAGTCTTTCATTTTCTTCTATTAACATTCCTTTTTGCAAAGTATTTATAGACTTTATATTTCTTTCTTTGCCTATTTTCTGTATTTTATTCATACTAATAAAATCTTTTTCTGTTACAATAATATGATCTTGAAGTTGAATATTAAAAACTTTAAGCATTTCATTTGTTACATCTGTTAAATGTAAATCATCTTTACTTGGCTCTAGATTATTTGAAGGATGATTATGTACTAAAATAACTTTATTACTTGCAGAATAAAGAGCAGTTCTTATTATTTCTTTTGAATCTATTACTACATTGCAAGAAGTTCCTATTCCTAATAATGTAATATTTCTAATATTATTTCTGTTGTCTAATCCAATAAATAAAAGATGTTCTCTGATTGCATTTCTAATCTCTTGAACATCTTTTAAATTTACAATATCTGTAGAAGAACCTACTTTTATATCTTCACTAATATTTTTTTTAGGTTTTTCAATAATATCAACATTCATTATACATCACCCCCATTAAATATCTGTATAATCATTATCCATTTCTAATAAAATTTCATCTTTATCTGTTTCAAATACATCAATTATTAATTGATTAAACTTTTCTTTTAACTCTATACTCGTGAAAGTTTTACACAATTTGTCTATATAATCTAATGCAAGTGGTTTAACATTTCCTACCCCATATTTTTTAACAATATTTTTTATATTATCTCTTTCCTCTCCTATTTCACTAAATTCTGTACCATCTTTTGCATAGCAAGTATATTTGTATGTAACTTTGCTCTTATCTTTTATATCTGGATCTAGATATTTTATTGATAATATTTCGTAATTATGTTTTAATCTATCATCATATAACTCATAAAATCCATTTTCTTCACAATATTTATCTATATAGTATTCATTTACAAGTTCTATTCCATCAATATCATTATTGAGTTTCTTTAAAAATTCTATAATACCTTTTTCTGTATAAGGAATTTCAAAAAAATTCTCTCTAATATATCTGGTATATTCTTTAGTTGTATTTTTATAACGATCTTCTGGAATATCAACTCTAAAACAAAAATCAACAGAAACATATTGTGGATTAGGATATTTTAGATTATATTCTTTTTGAGTTAATGATGTATGCTTAATGTCTGGACTGTATGCACATCCAACTTCTACAAATAAATGCTTGTTATCTGGCGTAACAACAATCCCTCTTAATCTGCAATTTATAGGAGTTGTATAATCACTCCCCATTTTTACCATTTTTATTTTCATTGCAATCACCTCCAAATTTCATAATTATAAAAAAAGAGAATGAGTACATAAAAATTATAATACCCATTCTTATTTTAAAATCTTCAAAGCATATCGTTATTGATAGCAAAAATGCTAAAAATATGCTTAATAAAAACATTCTTATTATCTTTTTCATAATGTAACTTACCTCTATTGTTTCAATCTACCAAATCCATAGAAATGCTCACCATTCCACCAGCCATTGTTATATTTTCTAATTCTAACCCCAGATGGATTTCCTCCAGTATCTATAACATATTCATCAGTATCTCCATCTATTGTAAGAGTTCCCATATAAATTCCTATATGTGATATACTTCCAGGCTCTCCAGTATCGTAAGTATCTTTTAAGAAGATTAAATCTCCTGCCTTTCTATCATTTACATTTACTGGATAGCAATATCCGTTATATATTCCCTGTGCTCCAGTATTTGGTATTGTTATAATTCCAGTATGTGCAAGACAATGTATAACCCAAGAAGAACAATCATAGTAATCCATACATTCATCATATTTTAGATTACTGTGATCCATTAAATATCTTGTACCAACATTTTTCAAAAATTCATCATATATAGCTCTTAATTGTTCATCTCCAATGTTTACATTTAAGTAAGCATAAGTTGATTTAAAATCAGAACTAAATAATTCAAAAAATGAATTAGAGTTATATAACAATCTTATTTGTTCTACTTCATCATCTGTAAATGCCTTTTGATTCCAATTTACATTTAATCCTTTTGCAGCTTTATATTGGTTTATAACACTAAAGTTTTTATTACACCAAGATATATAGTCATCTAAAGAAGGATTTTTAACTACTTTCTTTGTGTCAGTAACAGTTTCTTTAATCTTGTTGCCATTTCCATCTACTGCATCTGTTTCTTTCTCATAAGTATAAGTAACATCACTTATTTTTTCATATAATTCTGCTTTTCTAAATTGTTCTAATATTGTTAATTCTGCAAAATCATAAGTCAGATCACCATTCAACATTTGAAGTATTGAAAGTGGAGCTCTCCAGTTTATCATTCCTTTACCTTCGATTGTACCTTCAACTACTTTACCAGAATTGTAATATTCTACAGTAGTTTTGTTATATTCATTTTGCATATTTATCATATAAGTTTCATAATTTTTCTTCGTATCTTCACTCATTCCAATACCGAAAAAACTACAAAAAGCAGCTATAACAACTATAATAATGATAACCGGTGCAATTTGTGGAAGCATTGATATAATCATATCTATTACTTTAGCCATCAATTTTACAAGTAATCTCATAAGTTTAATCATTACATTAGTTGTTTTAGATATTACTTTCTGTCCTAGTTTTTCACTAATCTTTTTACCTATTTTTGTTCCAATTTTCTTTGTAAATTTCTTTGTATGTTTAACTGTTTCTTTTGCAACTTTATTAGATGCTTTATTAGCTACTTTCTTTATAGGTTTAGTCATTATTCTAGTTGAAGAACTTTTGAAAGCAGTAGTACCATTTTCATTTAAGCCTGTACTTATGTCTTTTCCAGTTCTAATTATTTTTTGAGCAGAATTATTTACAAGTTTTGCTCCTTTTATTCCTGTAGATATTCTTTTAGATGTTTTTAACTTACTGTTATTCTTCCCTAGTATTGTTCCATTTTCATTGCCTTCTGTTAATTCTGCATTATTATCATTTTCTGATGTTGTTTTTACATAATTTGTGATCTGTTCCATAATCATTCTCCTTTTTGCTTGATATGCAATTCATCAATTTCTTTTTCATTTTTGTTAGCAATATCATTTGTTTCTGTTGAATTATCTACTCCAGTTTCGATTCTGGAAGTATCAACATCACTTTCAGTTATTTTATTTAATTGTTCTGCATACCACTTATTTATATTCTCTGCACTATCTAATACAAGATTTGTACCTTTATGTGCATAATCTGTATATTTATTAAGTGAATTTGCTACATCTTTGCTATTATCATTAGCCATAGTCTATCCTCTACTTACTTGCATATTTGAAGTTTGATTTAGTTCATAAATATAGGAATCTTTTGACACTTGATTTCTAAATATAACTTTGTCATCTCCATAAACAATAATGCCCTGCCCAGATGGCGAATCTGTTACATATCTTGATTCCTCATCACTTATATCAAAAATCTTACAAATAGGTGGTAAATCCAAAGGCTTTTGTTTTAAAATCATAGCAAATTCAGAGTTAGATAATATTTTGCATCCATCCTCATTTTTAATTACATCTGCAATGTTTTGCGTAATAATAGTAGGTATTGCGTTTTCTTTTCTTCCAGTCTTATATATTTTTGCAATATATTCACTAGAGAACTTATTTGCAAGTAATATATGAAACTCATCAATAAATATCCAAGTATGTTTCCCTAATGTTTTATTTCTGTGGAGTCTATTCATAATATGGTCTAGTACAACTAAATATCCTGTGGTTTGTATGCTTGGTGGTAGTTCTGATATATCAAAAGTAATAAAACGATTTTTTATTTCTATATTTGTTTTCTTTGCAAATATATCCATATTTCCTTTTACATATCTTTCAATAATAAGTGCAAGATTTTTCGCTTCACTTTCTGGTTGCCTTAATAATTCATCATAGAATTTTTTGAAATCTGGCTCATATTCTTTATTATAATTATGAAGTTTATAATCCTCATAAATATTATTCGTACAACGGTCTGTAAGAGTTTTTTGTTCTCCAGATAAGCCATTTACTATTGATTCTATAAAAGCAAGTATAAATTCAGATTTTTCTTTTATTGCTTCTTTATCATTCTTCGCATATTGTAGAGAACTATCGAATGGATTTATATGTGTATCAGTATTTGTACTTATATTTAATGCCTGTCCTCCAAATGCTTTTATTAAAGGATAATATTCTCCGTTGAGGATCAATTACGCAAATTTCATCCTCTGGATAGCGCAATAATACTTGCTCTATAAGTAATTTTATAGAAAATGATTTTCCTGCTCCAGATGTTGCTAAAACACAACCATTTCCATTTAGTAATTTCTTTCTGTCGCAAAATACTGGATTCTTTGAAACAAGATTTATTCCATAAAAAATAGAATCCTCGTGCATCAAGTCCTTTGTATTGAAAGGAACATTGGTAGCAGTAGATTCCGAAGTTAATGATCTTTGTATTTGTAAAGTATTCCAACCAAATGGAAGGCAATTTTGTACTCCTTCTAGTTGTTGCCAATCTAAATTGTATAAAGAAATTAAATATTCATTTCCTATACTCTTTACTAATTTTGTTGCTTTATTTAGTTCATCAAGCGAACTTGCTTGAATACATATTAAAACATTATTAGTAAATAACTTTTGCTTTTTCTTTTGGAGTGCATCTCTTAATTCTTGTGCATCACTTATAGCATCTTCCAATTTTTCATCAAGTACAGCTTCATAACTGTAATTATTTTTATTTGCTTTTTTGATTTTTTCTAATCTTTCTGTTTTCATTCCAGATATTTTCTTATTTACCATTTTAATAACTTTAGCTGGATCTGTAGGTGTAATATTTAAAGTAGTAATAATATTATAGTTAGTTATTGTTGTTATTCTATTGTAGAATCTTGGAGTTATAGATTTTGGCAATTTACTAACATATAGCACACGAATATATTTATCTTCGCCAACCTTTATATAATTCTTTTCTCTAAAAGATACATCTTGCTTTGGTGCTAAAACATCATAAATACTTAATTTATTATCTATTGCATATTTAATAAAATTATCAATTCCGTTTTCTTCTGCAAGTTCATTATGAAATATATTATATAAAGAGCCTAACCTTTCTACTATATTTACTCTTTTTATTTTAGATTTTAATTCCTTAAACTTTTCTTCTGTCCTCAACTGATATTGAAGGAATATATCTTGTGCTTCTTTCATACTTTCAGCCTTTGTAGTAATAACTACTTGTCTTTTCTCGCATAATATTTCTTCTTTATCACCGATTGCTAGTTTTATAAGAGTATTAAACTCATTTGCAACTTTAGATTCATTTTCATTTAGATTGTTTTCGTTATAAATAAATTTCTGCTTATAATCATTAGTCTTTACTGGTGTACCAAAACAAACTACTTGAATATGATCGTTATAGTTAAAGGAATGTAAAAATTCAACCCATTTAAGAAAAATATTTTCTTGTTCCTCATAATTTGCTTTTGCAAAAGAAATGTCTTGATATTCAAAGCAAACAGAATAATGTGTATCATCTAATTGTATAATTGAATTTTTTTCATTAAAGTCTTTAAAGAATGTATGAATAATTTGTGATGTAGTTTTAGGTTTTGCGACTTTATGTGCTTTTATTTTTTTTGCAAGTTTATTAAATAGAGTAAATAAAAAAAATTCTTTCTTTTCCTTATTTTTCTTATTTTCTTTTACTTTTTTCAATGTTGTTCCTCCTTATAACTGTCAAGAAGATTGGGAATAAAATACCAATCTCCTTCAACTAATTTTCTAAACATTCCTGTATAGGTTAATTCACCACAATATGGCTGCTTTTTTATCTTTCTTTTGAATATTGTATAAAACACAACTCTTGTTTCTAAAATAGGATGCTTATTGTTATAAACACGCATCCATTTAGCTTTATGATTGTATAGATAATATTCTAATAATGATTTTTCCCATTGACTTAAATTCATCTTATATTACCTCTCTAACAGTTTTAAAAGAGCCTCTTGTTGCTCCTTTGATAGTTTTGATAACTTCTCTGATAGTTCATCTTTACTTGAATTATTAGATTCGTTAATTTCATTTGCTCTAGTTTCTTTTTCTTCTTTTATAGTTTCTATTTCAGATTTTTCTGGATTTATTCCATATTTTTTTCTAGCCTTTTCAAGCATCTTGGCTTGTTTTTGTTTTTTCTTCATTTCTCTAATTTCAGCTTTTGTAGTTTTAGATTTATTCGTTTTTGTTGATTTTGTCTTGCTTTTATTTTTCTTTTGATGTGCAAGTTCATATTCACTATCTGTCATATAATGTATTGGCTTTGCAAAAAGAAGATAATGCCTAAACCAAAAAGGCATTATCTTCTCTGCTGGTAATTCGTGTATTTTTACAAATCCTATAAATCCTAAAACTCCTGCTATTGCAATTACTATATAACTCGTTGCTTCTTCACCAATCTTTTCTTTTAATATTAAATAAGTCGGAACAACTGCAATTATAATTAGAATTGCAAATATCCATTGTCTAAAATTAAAAAAGTATATTTTTTCTTTATAATCCTTTATCTCATCAAATACTGTAATTTCTATATTATCCATTATTAATGACCTCCTGTAAGTTTTTCTGCAAATTGACTTGCGTACTGTATTACTGCCAAATACATTCCATTAAGGAATAACATTGCAACTATTGTTGATATTGCATTTGTTGAGCCTACTGTACTACTCAATCCTGCAAGTCCAACAGAATAGATATTAGTTGCTAAATATATAATTACTGCCTCTAAACCAACACTTGCTGCAAAAAGAAAGTATTGAATTGCTTTTCCTCTCCCCTCATCATCAGCAGCCAAAGCAATAGGAATTGGAGCAAATGCAAAACATAATATTAGTTTTACAACTCTTAAAAATATCTGCGTTAGAATCTGCACGATTGTAGTCATAAATGGTATAAATAGAATTAAATATAATCCGATATGTCATTATACTATCTACAAATCCATCTGGTACTGCATCAATTAAAGTGTCTGCAATATTAATCGAAGAATTACTATTTCCTATGGCGTGTGTAATACTAACAAAAATGTCATTTGTTATATTCATAATACTAGACAAGAAATCATATCCGTGTTGAATAAAATATTTAAGCAATAAGAAAGAAACGAAAGCCATTACCACTCGTTCCCAACTTATTCTCTCTACTTCCATTGATTTCTTTATCAAGTTAATCATAAAGAAAAGGATTAAAAGGCTTAATGCTATTGGAATTATTACATCATTTACTGTTTTTCCAATAGACCAAATATTGATACCTTTTACACTAGAAAAATTAGTTAATTTTTCTATCGTACCAATTAAATTACCACTATCTATTTCAATACCGAAAACTGTAAATTTGAAACTATAAAGAAGTCTTATAATTCCATCCAATTATTTGTCCTCCTTCTCTTATAATCCAAATAGATTTTTTGATTGTGCGATTGCAACAAGCATAAATCCTGCCATAAGTGTCATTAAACCTCTTGATTTACCTTCTGCATCTTCTCTTTGCCAACCAAGAGCAAACATTACACCACCAACTAATGCGATAACACCACCAATTTTAGTTAGCCAATCACACGCAAAATTTATAAATGAATCAATGGATTCTGTATTTGAAGCTGCCAAAACTCTTGAATCAGCAAGTATTAAAGTTCCAATTAGCGTTGTTCCAATAACAGTTACTTTTTCTTTTAATTTTCTAAATAAATTTTTAATCTTTTTCATAGTTTTTTACCTCCAATTAAAAAGAGATAAATCCCCCTTAATTGGCTAATAATCCAATTTCAAGATTTATCTCTTTTTTTATTAAATTATTTTTTTATTACTAAATCCTCAAATTGGATTACTCCAGTTCGTTTAAGATCTTTTAAGTCATCTTTGTCGACCTCTCTTATCTCTGGCTTTTCAATAGGAATTGCAAATGATAAGCCAGAATCGCATAACATTCTATAGTCTGCATTTTCACCATATTGTAATTCTTTCTTGTGATTATATAGCTTTTGAGAATTATTATCTCTTGGCTCATATAATTCAGAATAGTTAGGATGTTCTTTTAAGTTATATAATTTAGAATAAAAAGCTCCTATTCCTGCTATAAAAAGTACACAATTACCACTCGGCATTTTTGACAACTCATCTAAAGTTGCTAGTTCTCTACCCACTACATCCCAGTTTGTTGAAGATGAACCCTGTCTAGCATAAGTCCTTCCAGATGACTTTTTATACCAAGTTTTCTTACCAAGTAATGCTACTAGATATTCTAATGTTTCTTTACTCATACCTCCAAGAAATAATGTGCTATCACAACAGTCTAAAACCGATTCCCAACTATCCTTATACTTTTGTTTTAATTGGCTTAATGATTGCAAACCTACAGTAATTCCAACATTTAATCCTCTTAAATATGCAAGTTCCTCAACAAATCGTGGTATTTCACCTAACTGCGACCACTCATCCATATAAATTTCAAGTGGAGTTGCTAAACTTCCACCACACAATTTTGCATTTTCATCAATAATCTCAAATATTTGCGTATAAAAAATGCTCGCTAAATAGTTAAAGGTATTATTGCTAGGTTTTGTTATTACGAAGTATGCAACTTTACCATTTCCAATAGGCTTATTAGATTGACTATTTATCTCTTTTAGTAAAGGAGAATTGTCATCCAAAGGCATACCAATTCTATTAAGTTCCATAGTATCTGTATCAGTCATATTTGCAATTTCTTTAATGTTAAATGAAGCTAGTCTTGCAGTTGCAACCATAATAATTGTACTCATCATTTTTGGTGCAGATGCTGCAACTTTAAAATGCTTATATTGTTTTACACCTATTGACTCTGGCTCATCTTTTCCCCAAGCATCAAATAATCTATCTAAATTTGATACACCTGTAGAATCTGGATTCGATAAACGAATCAAATTCAAAACAGTAGTAAAGTTTTGATGTGCTTTATCATAGTGTCTTAATGTATAATAAAATAAGGCTTGGAGATATATCATCTCTGCTTTTTCCCAGAATGGATCTCCAGAAGTATTTTGTATATTTTCGCTTTTAGTATTTGCCATTATCGTATTTATTAAGCTCATTACATCATCTTCTTGTATAGGATGTTCTTCATCATAATAACCAATATTATTATGATTTTCTTTAATATACATTAGTGGATTGTAGCAATCCGAACAAGACTTATCATCAAGATTAAGAACTTTTATTGTATAGCCTTTTTTCTTTAATGAATAACCACAATCTCGCAAAAGTTCTCCGTTTAGGATCAGTTACGATTATTGTTCCATTTGCATTTAGAATATTAGGCTTAAAATAATATCTAGACTTACCACTTCCAGGCCTACCTATCAATATAACATGCCTATTCATTTTGCTAATTTTCATATTTTTAGAAATCAATTCTGTCTGTGTTAAAATCATATTATTTTCAAAGTTCTTATCTCTTTTATCTTTTATATCATTTGGAGTTTTCCATTCAGCAGAGCCATAGGTGTTTTCTTGTATATTCTTTTTGTTTTGCATTTTATAAGTTTCGTAAATCATTAAAACAAAAAAAGACACCCCACTAGATACAAGAAAGTTATTTCTTGAAAAATCTATTGGAGTGTTAATTTTATATAATTCATTCAGAGCAATGGTAAAATAATCAAAAGACCAATTTCCATTATTAGCAGACACCAGAGTTGTTACTCTTAACATATAGTAAAATATAATTGCAAAAACTATTACAAATAATACTTTTGAACTCTTTTTATTTCTTTTCACCAGCATATTTGCATCACCTCCCATTTTTTAATAATCTAAATTTATAGAATCTTTTTCTATAAGTTTATCTGGAGTAATTATATGAATATTCTCTCGATTTTTTATTTCATCAAGAGTATAATCATCCCAAGTCCATCCTATAGAGCCAAAATCATATACTTTTTTTGCTCCTTCTTTTGTATTTATGATTTTTTTCTCTGCTATATCTGTTGCAGTAACTATATCATTTTCTAATGTTTTACAAATATAACAATCTGTATATTTATCATATACAATTTGAAAATCTCTTGTAGCAAAATTATTTACAAATAATTCTGCGATACATTTTTCAAAATAAGGTCTAGCCCAACCATTCCAACGCTCATCTTTTATATGATAGCCTTCATAGTATTCACTATTTCCAATGTTAAAATATGCTTTTTCTTGTATCTTATCCATTTTACTCACCTACTTCTTTTTCATCTGCTATATTTATTTCTATATTCTTATCTTCTGTTAGAGTAGGAGAATTAGCAACTTCTTTTTCAAGTTCTTCAAAGATATTATGCTTTTCTAAATCCTCATTTACTACATTCCTTTTTTTTTCCTTTTCTGCAAGTTCTTTTATATCATTTTTAAAAACAGTCCAAACACACTCATTCTCTGTTCTTTTCATAATATAATTTTTACCACTTAATGTTTCATAAGTTTGTCTTTCTTGCTCTCCAAGTTTTGTCTTGAAAGATATTATTTCATCTTGTGAATTGATATTCCATTGCATATTTTTATTATCAGATCCATACACACGAATCTGACCTACATTATTAAATCCAAGTTCCGAATATCTTTCTAAATGTTTATTTTCAAAGTATATACTAGCAATTTTTTTATCTTCATCATTTGTAACAACTTTCATTCCATAAGGAATATCTGCGACTTCTAAATCATCTTTTATACTCATAAAAGCAGAGAAAGGCATAGAGTGAATACAATAGTCTTTCTTAAATTCTTCAACTTCGACTTCACCCATTTCGTGTAAATTTAGACTTTCTGATAAATCTTTCAATTCCTGTGCATTTAAAGTCTGTCCTTTTTCTTTTGTTTCTTCTATTGCAGCTTGTATATTGTCATCAAATAAGTCTTTTGAGATTTTAGTTCTATATTCTATTAAGTCTGCAATTCTATCTCCCATATATCCCTGTTTAGATTTATTGAAATAGATATTATATCTTTTATTCTGATGTGATTTCACTTGCTCTGCTTGTTTCTTTTCATATCTAGCCATAAGTCTATTTATATACAACAATTTTGCAATTCTAGGAAAATGTGTTTTAAAATCGCTTAAACTTTTTATTCTTCTTGCGTATTTTGTTATTCTTTTTTGTTGAAATAGTGATTTTTTCTTACCAAACTCTGTATTTTCAGTTGATAGTTTTCTTTCACTTGCAACAACTCTAATTCCATCTTTTTGACACTTTTCCATTACTCTTATTGTTTCATCATAGGAAAGATTAGTTATTTTTTCTAATTCTTTTGTTGGCCCATCTTTTTGTACTGCTTTTATGCCTTCAACAAAATAATGATAACTAAATACTGAAAATGGCTTTAAAATATATTTAAAGAAATCTTTTATACCAACTCTTGTAGCTCTTTCTGCACCTTCATAAACTTGCGTTGCATCACTTTTATTAGTAGCTTGCACTTGGAATCACCTCTTTCTCCATTGAAATTTCATATAAATTAAAATATTTGTGATAAAAATTATCTAATGTTAATCTATTCATAAATTTTTTAGTTCTAGTATTTTCATCTACTGCATATTCGCTCATATTTGCCGATTTTGATTGTGAGTTTAATATCTGTAATTTTCCATCATCAATTCTATATAATTGTTTTGGAATAAATACTTGTATTCCACTATCAATAGGCAAATAAATACCTTTAAACGATTCTTTTTCTTTTCCAGATAATTTAATAAATACAGACATATCATTATTATTTTTTACAGTTTCAACTTCTGTCTTTTGTATGTCATCTTGTGCTTTTTCTTGTATTTTCTCTGGCTTTTTTTCTAATTTTTCTTTCGTTTCTTTCATAATATTTTCTGGTGTTAATCCTAAAATATTTTTATTATTATTGAAAACAAGTAAAGTCTTGTATTTGTCATTATTCACAAATTGTCTAGTCATTGCAGATTTCATATTATCTGGATATGCTAAACCATATCTAACAGCCTCCATTACACCATCTGTTTTAAAATGAGTAATAGCTTGTTCTTTTAATGTTTCTACATATGTTTTAGGAAATAGTTTTTCAAATTGCATATTATTGTTTGCAATAAATATTTCTTCAAACTCATCACTATTATTTTCAATATATTGTTTTATTTCATTATCAAAACTTTCATTATATTGCTTTATAACTATTTCTTTTTGTTTCAAATTTAACTTTATATCCACTATTTCGCCTTTTTCATTATAGCCTTTAGCATTTTTAAGTAAATCATCTAAAATAAATACTCTATTATTTTTAAAGTCTATATAGCTTTTTGTTTTAACTAAATATTCTTCAATAAATTTAACAATATCAATTTCTAATTTATCATTATTTAAAAACTTTTCATTATCTAAATTATTTAAAATCTCATCTGTTTTTAAGCTATCAGAATCTACATATTTCATCAAAATTCTATCTTGATGTTTCGTAGCATATTCTTTTATTAAACTTTTGATATATGAATAAAAATAAGCATCTTTATATTTTAAAATTTGACTACTCATTATATATCCTCCATTTCAAGAATGTTGTTTATATAATGCTCTAATTCTAAATCATATTCATTACTAATAAATAATAAATCACATTCTTTTTCTTTCGTATTAAATAAAGTTAATAGTATTGTCGTTCTCCTTCGTAACAACTCAACTAGCTCATATATCTCTTTACTTGTATAATCATCTTTTAATTTAAAAGATATGTGTTTAATAACATTTATAGGCTTTGTTATCTTTCTTGAAATCAAATAAAATTCTCTACTTATATTTTCATTTTTATTGATTTCTTCAAAGAATATATCATCATACATTAAATATAATGTACCTTCTTTTGTTTTATTTCTTAATATCTCTTGTATTTCTCTATTACTATATATAATATCTGCGTGTACCAAAATTCCTCCTTTGAATGTGAAAAAGAGTGGTTTTTAAGCCACTCCAATTCTAATTATTTTTCTTATGTTTAAGTAATATAGTTCCACCTATAATACCTACTGCTGCAATTGTTGCAATGCCTAATAATAAAGTATAATTTGTTTCATTTCCTGTTTGAACAGCTGGTAGTAATGAATTGTAATATACAAAACTATATATACCTTCTGTTTCTTCTAGTGAAACACCATCAGCAAATACACCATCAGCATTAATTTCAATTTTTACAACTTGATCAGAAAGTTTATATCCTAACGGAGCTTTTAGTTCCTTGATATAAAATGTACCATATCTTAAATTTTCAAATAATGCAGTTCCTTCAAATTCATTTGCACATGCTTCTTTGATTAATTTAGTACATTCTTCATCTTCAAATATTCCAAATGTAAATTTATTAGATTTAATATGTTCTCCAGTATCTTTATCAATTTTTTCTACTTGAACTGATTTTAATATTGGCATATCTTTCATCTCGATTAATTGTGTCTCTTTGTCAGTAGTTACTGTAAATGTTATGCTCTCTGCAATTTCGTATCCATACGGACAAGTGGTTTCAGTTAATACGTAAGTTTTTCCTTCTTCTAAACCTACAACATGATGTGGCTCTTTAGTTGAAGTCCATTTATCAATTTCATTGCCTTCTTTATCTGTTACTACTAATTTAGCACCTTCAACTTCTTCGCCATTTACCATATCAGTTTTTGTAACATCTACAATTTTATCTATCATAGTTATTTTTTGACCTTCATTTGTATTTTCTATCGTAAAATTTATGTCTGTTGCTTTAACATAAGAATCTACTTGTATTTCTTCTTTTAATGTATATTTTTCTCCAGCTTTTAATCCTTCTATCTTATGTGTTTTTTCTCCTGATACCCATCTATCAATAACATTTCCATTATTATCTGTTACTGTTAATGTAGCACCTTTTAGTTCTTTATCTCCAGTAATATCTGTTTTTGAAAATTCAACAATCGTTGTATCATTTACAAATTTTTCTTCATTTGTATATACTTTGTTTTTTGTATCTTCTTGTTTAAATACAATTTCGTGTTTTGTATTATCTAATATAAGACCATCTAAAGTTTCAATTTCTTCTAATTCATATTTTCCCATTGGAAGTTTCTTAACTTCTAATTTTCCTTCTTTTGTTAGATTATAAGTTCCAACTTCTTGGCCTTTTTCATAAATTGTACTTCCATCTGCATAGTCAATAATTTTTTCTTTTGCAGTTAATTTGAATTTAATTTTACTTAAATCTGATATATCAATAAGTGATATATCGACATCTTGTCTTATTGCTACTGACTTATCTAATTTTAAAGTTCCAGTAGGTTGTTCATTTTCAACTGTAATTGTTATATAAGCATCATAATCTTCGTCAAATTCAAGTGTTTTATTACTTCTATTTATTTTAAATGTTAATTCATCTTCTAATTGTAAGAATCCTGTTGGAAGCTCAATTTCATCGATTTTATATGTTCCTGCTTTTAATTTATCTTCTGTAACAGCTAATCCTGTTTTATCAGTTTTCCATTTATCTGTATTGAATAATCCAGTTTTACATTTTACTTTTTCCCATTCATTATTTTCATTTAATCTATATAATTTGAATGTTGCATTTGAAAAAGTAACTTTTTTCCCTGTATTTTTATCGATTTTTACCATTTTTAAATAACTTTCAAATGGTGCATCATTTTCAATATATTCTTTAATTACCCCACTAGAATTTCTATCTATTTTTATATAAAAAGGCTCTACTGTTTCTATTTCATCGCTTGGCGTATATGTTTCATATACTGTATATTCCCCATAAGCAAGTAATCCTGAAACACCATGTCCATCTGCTCCTGTTTTGAATATAGAATATTCATCTTCTGAATACTGATCTAAATGTTTTTTAGCCTCATCAAAACTTCCATAATAATCTACATATTTTGTAAGTATTGCAGTAAATTCTGCATTTGCAATTACTGGCGCTGTTGTATTAGTATTTGTAGAAATTTTAATTACTTCAAATTTTGCTTTTTGTACTGTATTTTTTAATGTATCGCCTATTTTTATAACAGGTGTATTCATATCTTTATAACTTAAAGTATAAGTGTGTTCTTGTGTATCTTGCATATAGCCTTCCACTACATAGGTTTCCTTTGCATAAAAACTGCCCATAGGCAAACCTTTTAAAGTGCTACCTTCAACACTTAACTTTGCTGGTGTTATTTTATTTGTTACAATTACTGTTGCCTTTCCATACTCATCAAAAGTAAATTTTGCAATTTCTTCATCTTTAGAAAAATATTTTATTGTTTTCTTAACATTATAAATATCTTCTTTTGCATATATAGTATATTCTGTTCCTTTTAAGTTTACATCTCCATGATGAGAAGTACCATCTACTCTATTTGAATTTCCTGTGTTTTTGTCAGTCTTTGTTAAAGTAATTTCTCCAGTTGGTTCATCATTTACTATTGCCTGTTTAGTAGTTTCATTTGGTTTAATTTGTACTTTATATGTATCGGTATTTAATAAATATCCTGAAGGACTTGACTTTTCTTTAATAAAATAATTTCCTTTTTTTAACTTATCAATTTCAATTTTACCATTTGTAACTGTTATATCTTTATTAAAATTGTTTACTCCTGTCACATTAAAAATTGCTCCATCAATTAAATCTCCATTAGTATTTAATTTTGATAATTCAAGTTGTCCTAATGCTTCTATTTTTAAAGAAAAATTTAATGTTACTGGATCATTATAACTCATACAATATAATTGATTTTGTGCTTTTTCTTCAAATTCAAAATAAACCATGGTATCATTATCTTCAGTTCCATTTTTTATCATTCCCCATTCTCTGAAAGTGTTATCTGAAATTCTGTAATTTTCTAAATTTGTATTTTCATTTACTGAAATTGTCATTGAATTGCTACCCTTTTCATGAACAAATCTTATACCATCTTTTGTATTATCTATAGCTCCATATTCTGTAAGAACACCATTAGAATCTGTTATGGTTTTAGTTTCTCCTGCATCGATGGTAATTGTTTTCCCATTAAAACTAGGTCTTTTTTCAATATTTGCAATTTCACTATCTATTCTATTTTTAAAATCTATATAACCTTGTTGTTCATCAGAATTGATAAATGTTGCATTACTTTGTCCTAAAATCTCCCATATATATTGTTGAGTAAATACATAATCCCACTTTACCCATTTCATATCACTGGCTAAAATTCCTCCATCTACTGTATAACCTCCATTATTTTTATACCATCCAAGATAAGCAACTTTACAAGCCTTTCTAATTTTTGAGTCAGTTGGTGTATAATAAATTCCGTTATATGTTGCTCCAGTTTTAAAATCTAATCCATGCTCTGCACAGAATACAGTTCTTTTTTCTCCTGTATTCAAGTTATTTAATCTTCTAATTAGTACTCCTGTTGTTCCACTCGCATTGTCTGTTGTTTTCATTCCAGAAGCATATTGACCCCCTGTCCACTTTCCATTGCCTGATGCTGCAAAAACAGGTTGCATCACACTAAATAGTGTTAAAATTAGCATTATAACTGCTAATATTTTATTTACTTTTTTTATCTTCATAAAATTTTTACCTCCTATTTGTCAAAAAAAGAACAAGTAGTAATCTACTTGCTCTATATTGTTTTAATAATTTTATTTAATTATAATAAAAATTTATGGTCCATTTTCCACAAAATTGACATGACCATGTTTCATATCCGTATGGGCAATTTTTTTGATATGTTTCATCATCTATTTCAAACTTTTCCCATTTATCTCCCCACTTTTTTATTATACTTTGATAATAATTTATGGCTTCTTGTTTGGAATTAAACCATTTATTAGAATTACCTACTCCCATACCATGATTATTATTAGTAGTACATCGTATTGTTTTTTCGTTTACTTTTGTTTCTGACATTGTTTTATCATTTGTTGAAGGTACATCTTCTTTAGAAATTTTTGTATTTTTTTTATTTATTTCTTTTGTTTCATTATCTGTTGTTTTAGTAGTGTTATTAATTGTAGCTTTTTCAGAATCTTTTTTAGTTACAGATGAATTATTATTTATAGTTTCTTTTTTTATGTTTTCATTTTCGTGATTTACATTTTCAAACTCTTGCTCTACACTTTCAATTCCACTTTCTTCTTTTGGCTCTTCTATATTTACATTTTCAATCTCTACAATTGATTTTTCTGTAGCTTGAGTGTTTTCACTTCTTTTAAGTTTTATGTAAATTCCTATACTAGTCAAAATAATTAGAATACATACTATAACACTTATACATTCTTCTTCATTAAAAATCACCTCTTAAATTTATAGTACCGTATTTTTTTAAATTTGTCAGCATTTTTAATAAAAAATTACTCTCATTCCAAGATATATTCCTTCATTATCTTTTATAGGGATACATTCTCCAGCATGTCCACTTGATTTTAAATAATCTTGTGCTGCTTGTGTTACATTTTCCATTGTATAACCATCAGTAAATAAGAAATCTTTATTGGCTGGTTTTGAAGATACTTGTTCAGTTTTTGTTTCTGGTTGTTTATTAGAAGATTTACTTTCCTGTTTTGGAGTTTCTTCTTTTACTTCCATTTTTTGAACTTCTGTGCTTTCTTCTTTTTTAGTAGTAGTTTCAGTTTTTGTTTCTTCTTTCTTTTCTTCTGTTTTTTGAGCTTCATTTTCAGCTTTAGTATTGTTACTAACATCATTTACTACATTTTCTTGTGTAATATTCTCATCTGATACAACATCTACATTATTTTGTGTTAAATACTTTTTAGCAGATGCACCACCAATTATAATTACACAAATTATAATAAGTGCTATTATTAGTCTTTTCTTTTGCAAATCTTTTAAATATAAATCTAAAATTTCTTGTTCCTTCTCGGTCATAAAACACCTCACTTCAAACTATTTAAGTATTCTACCGAATCATTTTCTAATTTTTCATATTCTTTCTTAAATGTGTATAGTTTTTTTAATTTAGAATCTATATCATTAATTTCATTTTTAATCTCTGATATTTTATCTACTTTTATTTGTTTCTGACTTTCAAACTTTTGTATTTTATTTAATATTTTCTTTAGCATTAATATTACACATCACCTTCCTTTGTTATTTATCTCATAAAGCGTTGCAATAATATAATATCTTTGGTCGGTTGGTCTTGTTCTACTATTTATATATGAACAAGTTGATAATTTTACTATTTTATTTGTAAATTCAACATTATCTACCTTTATTGAACTTGTTTTTTTATAGTATTCTATTTTCTCATCAAAACCTAAATTTGATATATTACTTTTTTCTGTTCCTATTCCTATTGAATAAGCACTAAATATAACACCTTCATAATTTTTATTTGGTGTATATATTTTAATTTTTTGATGTGAAAGTAAAAAATCTTTATCAAGATATTTTCCAAGTATTGAAAACATTGTTCCATTTTTCATATTGTGCCCATATAGTAAAGTTTCACAATCTTCAAATGGATTTATATCTAGTGTAAAGATAGATCCATTACTGTTATACTTTTTTGAATAATTATGTTTTAAATAATATAGACTATCACGATCTTTAAGTATAGGATAATTAATTTCTGTATTTTCTATTTCTACCCACCCAATAATATCTTCATTTATAGATTTTAAATAATCCCAATCAATATTATTTTCATTTTTGTTAGAATCTTCTATAAATACTTCATCAATTAAATCATCTATATCTTCGTTGTTTGAATTACATTCTAAATAGTCTTTTATAAATATATAACCTACTATTATCAAACTAACAGTACAAACCAATATTGTTATTATAATCAATAATTTTTTTAATCTACTCATGCCAAAGACTAAACCTCCACCTCCTTTAGCATATTTTTCTTTATTGCAACAGCCAAAATATAATTTAAAATTTCAAATTTCAAACTATCTTGTTCTTCTTCTGTTAAACTCATTCTTTCTTGAATTTTTATAGGTGTTAGTTTCTTAAAGTATTTTAAACAAATAAATTTATACTTTTCTTTATCCTTTGCTTTATAATGTTCTAATATTGCAGTTATTAAATTCTGCCATTTTCTAATCTTATAAATTCTTTGTTCTATTTCAATGTTTCTAATAACATCTTCTTCTAAACTACTACATTTATTTTTAAGCCATTTATTATAAGTTTGTTTATAGTTATATTCATCAGTAAATTCACTTAATTTGCTTATTTTTAAGTCTAATAGGTTATACCTTCTTAAATAATACTCAATTTTCTTTATTCCTGAATTATATAAATATTTCTCCATGCTCTTGTAAAAACTTTCTTGAAATATAAAATCCTAAATCATCTTTATTTTTAAATCTTCTTTGATATTGAGTACCATCATTTTTCTCACACACAAGCATATACTGACCTTCATATTTTAATAATAAACAATAAAATCTAGCTGTTGTTATTGCAAATAGAATGTCTTTTTTATGTTCAATAGTTTTAAAGTCTGAATCCTTATTAGATATTAAATCAACTAATTCTTCAAGTTCTAAATCATCAATATCACTAATTGTTTTATCTACACATTTCAATATTTCAATTATTCTCTTTATAATTTCTCTAACATCAATATTACTTACATTAAAGCATTCTTTTACTTTGTTAAATAGTATTTTATATTCTAATTTTGTCAAATCAACTTCATCAGAATTTTCTAACTGTTTATATAACTGATGAACTATATACAAATCTTCAATGTCTTTTCTTTCTTCATCAGTTAATTTATTGTATTTTTCAAATATATTTATCATATATCGTATCCTCCTATATCTTCAATTTCATCTTTTTTAGGTACAAAAAAAGAAGGGCTTTGTTTGTCCTTCGTTAATTCATTTGTAACACTTTTATAATAATAATTTATAAAACTCTCAATTGGATTATTCAAATCCTTGTATTCATCTTCTTTGAGTTTACAATCATTATATATTTTTAGTAGTTTATCTCTACTAACTTTATATGTTAGGTATTGTAATTTATCTCTAACAATTAAAGCTATTGCATAATCTATAACCTTTATTCTTTCTAGGTTATCTCCAGTTATATATTGCAAAGAATCTTTAGTATATAACATTTCATATTTCTTTAGTAGGTCATATATTTCATCAAAATCTACTTTTGAAAATTCTGCTGGAAATTCCTCTTTATTATTTATAATATAATTAAAGAATCTATCTATCTTATTATTACTTATAATATTATACTGTCCTTTTTGGGACATACCCTCTGTCCCTTTTATCGAATAGGGGTATGTCCTATTTATCGTATAGGGTGTATCATTTGGATAAATTCTTCTTTGAATAATCTCGCCTTTTTCATTTTTTATCATGTCTAAACAAACAAAACCGCATTCTCTTAAATGAGAAACCCATTTTGATATTGTATGTGGTTGTGCATCTAATAAATTGCTTAAATAAGCATTTGAAGCAAAACAATAACCTTCTTTATTGGATAATATAGTTATTATTGCATATAACAATTTTTCATTTGCTTTCAAATCTTTATTAAATAAAATAGTTGCAGGTATAACCGCATAATATCCAATTTTATTTTCAATATCCATTTTATATTAAGCATCCCCTTTCTCTATTTTATAAAAGTTAAACTTGTAATCAAACATAAAAAAAGATAAAGTATTTCTACTTTATCCGTTGTGTAACAAGCACTTTTCTTAATATTTTTTTGTTTTATGGTCGTATGCGGAAACATATTACCGCATACCCTGTTGTTTTTATAATTATGTCAACATTGTGTTTTTTAGTGTTTTTTTCACTTTTTTTAGTAATTTTTCATCTTTTTTAAAATCTTTTAAACTCTTTTGTATCAAGGGTTACAGGTGTTACTTCAAAAACATAGCAACCACACACTCAACGTGTTTCGTAAAAGGAAACATATCCACCGGTCTAATTTCCTCAATCACATAATTCTCCTCAAATTTAGCCAAATCCCTAACCAAAGTAGCAGGATTACAACTAATATACACTACTCTATCAGGTTTAATCTTCAAAATATTATCAATAGACCTACTATCAAGTCCTTTTCTTGGAGGATCAACCATAACAACATCTGGAATAATCTTTTTATTATTAATCAAATCATCTAAAACAACTTCTGTATCTCCAGCTATAAAATCAACATTATTAATATTATTTAATATTGCATTTTCTTTTGCATTCTCAATAGCTTGTTCTACGATTTCAACACCATAAACTTTTTTAGCATATTTTGCCATAAATAAAGAAATTGTACCAATTCCACAATATAAGTCAAATACTGTATCATTTGATGTTATTTTTGCAGCTTCTACTCCTATATTATATAATCTTTCTGCTTGAATAGGATTTACTTGATAAAATGAAAGTGGAGATATTTTGAATTTGTATTCTCCAAGTTTGTCTTCAATGTAGCCATTTCCATATATATTGATATTTTCTAGTCCTAATATAACATTAGTGTTTTTAGTATTTATGTTTTTTACAATTGTTTTTATATTAGGATATTTTTTTATTAGCATTTCTACAAGTTCTGTTTCTTTTGGTATTTGTTTTCCATTTATAACTAATATGCACATTATTTCATTTGTTTTTACTCCTACTTTTATTACAATGTGTCTAAATAATCCTTTTCCTGTTTTTTCATTATATATAGAAATTTTATTTTGTTTTATAAATTCAAGTATTGTTTTTGCTATTTCTTCTGATATTGGTTTTTGTATAAGGCATTTTTCCATAGGAATTATTTCATGACTTCTTTGTGCAAATATTCCAACTACGGGTTCGTTTTCTTTATTTAGTCCTAATGGATATTGTGCTTTATTTCTATAATGAAATGGATTTTCCATTCCGTAATGTTTCTTTTACCTCTATTTTATTTTTTAGTGTTTTATTTACTAGTGATTGGACTGCATTTTGTTTCATTTTTAAAGTTTCTTCATATTTTACATGTCTTAAATTACATCCACCACATCTTTTATATGTATTGCAATCTACATCTTGACGAGCTTGTGATTTTTCAATTATTTCTACAATTTTTCCAAATCCATGTGATGATAATACTTTAACTATAAGTACTCTTACTTTTTCTCCTTTTATTGCTCCATTAATAAAAATAGTGAAGTTGTCTATTTTTGCTATTCCTTCACCTTCAAATCCATTGTCTATTATATCTACTATATATTCTTTATTTTTTTCTACTGGTGAATTATTCATTATTATTACTCCTAACTAAATATGTATAAAAAATAATAAGGAAGAAAAGGACATCCTTTTTCCGCCCTATTCTTCCCAGTTGTGATATATGTTTGCAACATCATCAAGTTCTTCTAGTCTTTCTATTAATCTTTCCATTTTTTCTATGCCTTTTTCATCTAATTGAACTGTTGTTGTTGGAACCATTTGAACCTCTGCTTCTAAGAATTCTAATCCAGCTTCTTCTAGTTTTTCACTAACTTGTGCAAAATCTGCTGGATCTGTTGTTATTTCGTATACTTCATCTTCTGCAACAAAGTCTTCTGCTCCAGCATCTAAGGCTAACATCATTACGTCATCTTCTGACATTTCTGTTGATGCTTTTTCTATTACTATTACTCCTTTTTTATTAAACATATAAGATACACATCCTGTTGTTCCTAAGTTTCCTCCTGCTTTATCAAATACGTGTCTTACATCTGCTGCTGTTCTGTTTTTGTTGTCTGTTGATGCTTCTACTATTACTGCTACTCCGTTTGGTCCATATCCTTCATATACTATTTCTTCATAGTTTTCATTACTTGTTGATGCTTTTTTGATTGCATTGTTTATTGTGTCGTTTGGCATGTTTGCTGCTTTACATTTTGCTATTACTGCTTTTAATTTTGAGTTTCCTGCTGGGTCTGGTCCACCTTCTTTTGTTGCTATTAATAATTCTCTTCCTAATTTTGTAAATATTTTTCCTCTTGCTGCATCTGCTTTTCCTTTTTTGGCTTGTATGTTGTGCCATTTGCTATGTCCTGACATATTTTTTCCTCCTCTTTTTTCTTTATTTATCTTTCTATAAAGTTCTTTTTTGTTAACAACTTGTTTTATTATAGCATATTAAATATAATTTGTGTAGTGTTTTTAACAAATTTTCAAATCTTCCCTAGAAATTTTTATAGTAGTAGGTCTTCCATGCGGACAAGTATAAGGATTATTCAAAGATAATAAATTTTGAATCAACTTATCAACTTCTTGTCTGGTTAAATCCATATTAGCCTTTACTGCAGCCTTACAAGCAACAGTTGCAATAAATCTCTCTTCAATATCTTTTATTGATGTTCTTTGGTTTGTTAACATCTCATCTAAAATATCTAAAAATATATTAGTTGTTTTTGCTCTATATTCTAAATCCGGAATTCCATTTATTTTCAAAGTATTTTCGCCAAATTCTTCTATATCAAATCCAATATTTACTAACATTTCTTTATTTTCTCTTACAAATTCCATCTCTTGATGTGTTAATGTTACTACTTCAGGAATTAACATCAATTGACTATTTCGCTGAATGTGTTTTTTATAATTTTCTTTTATTTGTTCATATAAAACTCTTTCATGAGCAGCATGTTGATCTATTAAGTATATTTCATCTTCAACTTCAATTATTATGTATGTTCTAAATAAAATTCCTATATATTTATAATTTATTACTCTTTTTTCTTCTCTTTTTCTAAGTTCTATATTTGTTTTTTCTTGCTTTTCAACTTGATTTGTTTGTATTTTATTTGTCAAAAATTCGTATTCATTTTCTATGTATTTTGAATTATTTTCTTCTATTTGCTTGTTTCCTAAAAATTCTGTATTTAACATTGCATTTTTTATAGCATGATATAAAATTCTAGCAATTTTATCTTCTTCCTTAAATCTAACTTCTGTTTTTGTTGGATGAACATTTACATCATACTCATCAGCATTCATTTCGATATTTAATATAAAAAATCCGTATTTTCCAATTCCTGTAGCACCTTTAAAGGCTTGGTCTGCACTGCTTGTTAATGTGATATTTTTTATATTTCTTTTGTTTAAAAATATTATTTGGTCTTTTCTTGTATCTCTTGCGACTAGTGTGTTTCCAATAATTCCTGTTATTTTTATATTTTCCTCTTCGTAGTTTACTTTTATAAGATTTTCTTTTATTTCTTTTCCATATATTATATATACAATGTCTTCTATTTTGCCATTTCCTGTAGAATAAAATATATTTTTTCCATCATTTATTAATCTTATTGATATTTCTGGATTTGCTAGAGCTACTTTTTGTACCCAGTCTTTTATGTACTTACTTTCTGTTGAGTCTTGTTTTAAGAATTTGTATCTTACTGGAGTATTGAAAAATAAATTTTCTACTATTATTGTTGTTCCTGTTTGAGTTCCGACATTCTTCTGCTTCTATTACCTCTCCAGCTTTTGCTTTTATTTTTTGTCCTAGTAAAGTTTCTTTTGTTTTAGAAATCATTGTTAATTCAGATATAGAGGCAATGCTTGCTAATGCCTCGCCTCTAAATCCCATTGTATATGTTTTTTCTAAATCTTCTACTCTTCTTATTTTACTAGTTGCATGTCTTTCTAGCGAAATTAGCATATCATCTTTTTCAATGCCTTTTCCATTGTCTGTTACTGATATATAAGCTTTTCCGCCTTTCTTGATTTCTATTATTATTTTACTACTTCCTGCATCTATTGAGTTTTCTACTAATTCTTTTACTACATTTGCAGGTCTTTCTATAACTTCACCTGCAGCAATTTTATTTATTGTTAAATCATCTAATAAAACTATATTTCCCATTATTCATTTCCTTTTAAACTTGTTACCATATCTATTGTTTTTACTTTTCTAGATAATACTTTATTTACAAATATTGCAACTATTAAACTTCCTCCTACTGCTAATAAATATGATAATGGTTTTATACTTGCTGAAAAGTCATAATTTTCTCCTAATGCTGATTTGAATATATAATCTACCATTATAAATCCTAAAGGCAAGCCTAAAACAATTCCTATTATTGAAAGCCATAAGTTTTGTTTTATAAATATTTTTTTGATTTGTTGATTTTTGAATCCTAATACTTTTAGTGTTGCAAATTGATATTGTTTTTCTGTAAATGATAATATTCCTAAATTATATATTATTACAAATCCTAATATTGCAGAAACTACTATTAATATTGTTATCATTGTTTTCATTGTGTCTAACATACTTTCCATTCCTTCTTGTAAATTTGCTTTACTTTGAATTATGTCTACACCATCTAAAGATTTTGTTTCTGATAAGTTTTCATCTGTATATAATGAGTCTGCTCTATATGTTAATCCTAAAGTTTCATAATATTTTCTAGTCATATTTAAATTTTGATTTTGTGGATCTCTATTTAAACCAACTATTTTGCAAGTATACCATGTATTATCTCCAAATATATGCCAAGATATTGTATCTCCTATGTTTAGATTGTATTTTTCTGATAATTTTTCTGTAATGTATATCCCATCATCTTTTAAATCCATATATTCTCTATTATGATTTGTATATTTCAAATAATCTTTAGCATCATTTACTACTAAAGTATTTGCTTCTTTTTTATCTCCATTTTTTATTTCTATTCCTAGTGTTTCACTAGTTGATTTTCCATATTTATCTGTTAATTTTTCTAGTTGTTCGTTTGTATAATTATTTGATAAAGAAAGTTTATATTCAAAATTACTAATTTTGTTAAATTCCCAATCAAGATAAGAATTCATTGTGTCTAACATTCCAAAAGCACAAACTAAAAGCATTGTACATCCTATTATTCCAACAACTGCCATTATGCTTCTGCTTTTATTTCTACCTATATCTCTTAAATTCCATCTAGTAGAAATTGATGATTTTTTGAATATTCCTTTTGTTGTTAAATCAAATTTTGTGTTTTTTACTTTAGGAATTTCAGTTCTCAAAGCTTCTACTGCTGATTCTTTTAATATTCCTCTACATGATAAGTATGTTACTATTGTTATTAAAACAACTACTATTATTGCTAATATATAAACACTTGATATTAATATAGTATTATATACTGGTATTTCGAAATATTGCGCTTCCATATTTAAGAAGAATGTTCCTAAAACATATTTTCCTAATATCAATCCTAATATTGATGCTAATAAACTTACATAAAAACCATAACTTACATAGTGTTTTATGATTTTTCTATTTTTAAATCCTAAAGCTTTTAAAGTTCCAATTTGCGTTCTTTGTCTTTTTACAAATCTATTCATTGTTGTTACAACTGATAAAATTGCGATAAATAGAAATAAAAATGTAAATACTTTTGAGTATGTTTCTCCTTCTTCTATTTCTGAGTTATAACTTTGATAAGATGAACTTGCATTTCTGTCTGTTACTGCAATTGCTGATTTTATATTATTTTCTATATTTCTTTTTGTTTCATCTATTTTGTCAGTGTCATCAATATCAACTATTATTTGATTATATATCATATAATCTTGGATTGGAAATTCATTTACTGAAAGGTATATAAATCCAAAATCTTTATGCGTTGGGAATATTGTACTTTCGTCTTTTACTGAATATATATGGTCTGGAACTGTTATTAATCCTAATATTTTTTCTTTCATTTCGTAATCTTTATATTTAAAAGTTATTTCATCTCCAACTTTTAAATCCAAATTTTTAGCTAAATAACTATCTAACCATACTCCTTTTTTGTCTTTTGAAAATTCTTCTCCATCTACTATGTACATTTTTGAAATTTCATTTGTTTCTATGAAATTAGTGTCTAAGCTTACATCCTTATAATTTTCTAATTCTGTTCTTATATTTAAAATTCTTTCTGCATTTTTTACATTACTAATTTCTTTTACATTTTTTAAATCTTCATCTGTAAAGTTTTCTCCTGAAAGCCAGATATCTTGTAAATTGTTGCTTTCATAGTATTTATCTCCACTAATTTTCATTCCATCCATATATGCATGAACACCTGCAAATACAAATACCCCTAAAAATACCATGATGAAAATATTAAAAAATTGCATTTTGTTTAATCTAATTTCTCTTAATATTTTTTTATTTAATCTGCTCATTACCAAGTCACCTCATCTATCTTTTTAGGATTTGGGTTAGCAGTTACACTTTCAATTTTTCCGTTTTTTACTCTTATTACTGTATCTGCAATATCAGCAATTAAACTATTATGTGTTACTATGATTACTGTATTAGCTCCATTGTTTCCATCACATTGTTTTTTCAAAATTTTTAAAACTTGTGCACCTGTTTTTGAATCTAATGCACCTGTTGGTTCATCGCATAATAATAGTTTTGGATTTTTTGCAATAGCTCTAGCTATTGATACTCTTTGTTGTTCACCTCCAGATAATTGATTTGGAAATTTTTTCATATGTTCTTCAAGTCCAACTGCTTTTATTGCCTCTTTGCAGTCACTACCGTTTTTTACGATATCTTTTACTAATTCTACATTTTCTAAAACTGTTAAAGTTGGTAATATGTTATAAAATTGAAAAATAAATCCAATATTTTCTGCTCTATATTCGCTAAGTTTTGTTTCGTTGTATTTTGATATTTCTTCACCATCTATTTTGATACTTCCTGATGTTGGTGTGTCCATTCCTCCTATTAAGTTTAATAATGTTGATTTTCCTGCACCTGATGGTCCAAGTATTACAACAAATTCTCCTTTGTTTATTGATAGGTCAATGTCATCTAGTGCTTTGAATTCTTTTTCTCCTGTTTTGTAAATTTTACTTACATTTTTTATATCTACTATTTTTTCCATAGCATCCTCCTTTTATGTGAAATTTATTTCATATTTGTAGATATTATATATTTATGATTTTATATTGTCAATAGATTACTAAATAATATTTTTTCATTGACTTTTATTTTCATAGCAACTATAATATCTATAAACAAAAATTTAGGAGGTCATCATGAGTTCTAACGAAATTAGAGAACCAATTCAAAAACGTTCAATAGAGAAAAAAGAAAAAATAATAGAAGCTGGATTTGAACTTATATGCAAAAAAGGTTATTACAACACAAACACAGCAGAAATTGCAAAATCTGCAGGTGTTTCCACAGGGATTGTTTACCAATATTTCAGAGATAAATATGATATTTTATTAGAAGGAATTAAGAAATATTCAAAATATATTTTCTACCCAATGCTTAATATAACAGAAACTGAAGTTAATAAAGAAAATTTAGAGATAGTTTTAAGAAAAATGATTACAAGCTTTATAAAAACTCATAAGCTATCACAATCTGCTCATGAAGAAATAACAGCAATGACCCATTCAGATAAACAGATTGCTCAATTTTTTCAAGATCATGAAATGTATATGACTCAAACTATTGCTAATTTGTTAATTAAAAGTGGTTTTGATGAAAAAAATATTCTTGAAAATGTTCATATTTCAATAAATTTGATTGATGATTTGTGCCATGAAATAGTTTATCATAAGCATAAAGAATTAAATTATGATATTATGATTGATAATGTTGTTAAAATTATTGTAAATTTATTAAAATAATAATATTTTAGCTCCTAAAATACATATGATTTTAGGAGCTTTTCATTATAGCCATTCCCCATATTTTTTAATATATATTTTCTTTACTTTCTGTACAAGAACTGTATAAATAATTAACAATATCACTACAAACAAATAATATTTCATAGGTAAAATAACAAAATTGAAAGATTTTACATTATGTAAAAGTATTGGTGTTATTATTGTTCCAGCAATTGTAATAAAGGTTGATATTGTAAGTATTTTATTTGCTTTTGATTCAATAAATGGCATTTTTGAAGTTCTTATATAATGAATTATCATTGTTTCACTAATTAAACATTCAACAAACCAAGCGGTTTGGAACCATGCTTGTTTTTCAATACTATTATAGCCAAATACAAACCAGAATACAATAAATGCAATTACATCTGTTACAGAACTTGTTATTCCCATAACATTCATAAATTTTCCAAGTCCTTTTGTTTCCCACTTTCTTGGTTTTTCTATAAATTCTTTATCAACATCATCATATGGTATTGCGACTTGAGAAATATCATATAAAAAATCTTGGATTAACATTTGAATTGGTAATAATGGTAAAAATGGTAAGAATATACTTGCTATTAATATACTAAATACATCTCCAAAATCTGAGCTTAAGGCCATTTTCATATATTTTATGATATTTCCATATACTTTTCTTCCTTCTATTACTCCATCATAAACCACTTGTAAACTTTTTTCAAGTAGTAGAATATCGCTTGCTTCTTTTGCAATATCTGTTGCTGAGTCTACACATATCCCAACATCTGCTGTATGTAATGATGGTGCATCATTTACTCCATCTCCCATATAACCAACAACATGACCATTTTTCTTATATGCATTTACAACTCTTTCTTTTTGTAATGGATTTAATCTTGCAAATACATCAACTTCTTCTATTTTTTTAGATAATTCTTCATCATTTAATTTATCTAATTCAACACCTGTTATAATATTTTCTGATTTTAATCCTACTATACTACAGATATTTTTTGTTGCATAAGCATTATCACCTGTTAATATTTTAGTATGTACACCTATTTTTCTTAAATCATTTAATGTTTTCTTTACTTCTTTTTTTGGTGGATCTAGAAATGCTACATACCCTACAAATGTCATGTCTTTTTCATCTTGACTATTAAATATATTTGCTCCTTGATATTCTCTTTTTGATGCTAAGGCTATTACTTGCATTCCTATATTTGATAAATTATTTGCATTTACTTCTATTTGCTTTATTAATTCATCTGTTAACGGCATTATCTGGTCTTTATATTTTACATCTTTACAACATTTTAATATTTCTTCAATAGCACCTTTTGTAATCATTCTGTAGCCTTCTTCATTTTTTACGACTACACTCATTCTTTTTCTTACATAGTCAAATGGTATTTCATCTACTTTTTCGTATTCTTTTAATACTTCTTTTATTTTGTGTTTATTTCCATATGCAATTACAGCTTTATCTACTAAATTTTTTATTCCTGTTCCATAATAACTATTTAAATAAGCATATTGCAATATTTCTATGTCTTCTTCTCCAAGAACATTTATATACTTTTGTAGTGTAATTTTGTCTTGTGTTAATGTTCCTGTTTTATCTGTACATAATATATCTATAGCTCCTAAATTTTGGATAGATTGACTATTTTTTACTAAGGTTTTCTTTTTAGCTAATGTTTTACTTCCTTTTGTCAAATTTACATTAACAATCATTGGTAACATACTTGGTGTGATTCCAACAGCTACTGATAAAGCAAATAATAAAGCTTCCATTAAATCATGTCTTATAACTGCATATATCAAAAATACTGCTATCGATACTATTACCATATATTTAATTAATAGTTTTGTTATTCCCTCCATTCCTTTTTCAAAATTTGTTGGTTCTTTTTTTGTATCAATTTCTTTACTCATTCTTCCAAGATATGTATTAAATCCAGTTTGAATTACTACAGCTGTTCCACTTCCACTTACGACACTTGAACCCATTAAACAAATATTGTTAATATCAAATATTCCATTTGCATCATTTGTTTGTGTTGTTTTTTCTACTAAAACACTTTCACCTGTAAATACAGATTGATTTAAGAATAAGTCCTTAGTTTCTATAAGCATTACATCTGCTGGAATTATTGAACCTGCATTTAGTTTTATAATGTCTCCTATTACAACATTTTCTACTTTTACTTCTTTTTCTTTTCCATTTCTTACTACATTTGTACTAGAATATATTTGAGCTTTTAATTTTTGATTAAATTTATATGAAGAATAGTCTTGGGCAAATTTAATTAATGCACTAACTATTGCAATTCCTATTATTATTCCAGCTCCTAGTTTATCAGCTAATGCAAAATCTATTATTGCTAATAAAAACAAAATATAGATAAATTTGTCGTTAAAAGATTTTAAAAGAAAAGAAAACCAACTTTTCTTCTCTTTTTTTACAACTGCATTTATGCCATTTTCTTTTATTCTTTTTTCATATTCGATTTGTGTTAAGCCTTTTTCATTGGTTTTATATTCTTTTAATATTTGTTCTGATGAATATTTTGAAATTTGCTGATATTTTTCAAATAGTTCTTTATCAGTTGTTTTCATCTGTTTTACTTTCTTTTTGATATAAAATAATTGTATCATTTGTACCACTTCTTTCGTTTTACATTTTACAACATTGAAATTTGATAAAAATCATTTTTCTCGTTTGTTTTATTATCTTCTGGTCTTCTTTCTACTTTAACATTATCATCTAAAATAATTTCTTTATTTAAAATTTCTTTTACTCTTTCAATATCTGCAAATTGTATTTCCCAACAAGCTCCGCTCCAATAAGTTTTGCTTTTTTTATATCTATGGTCAGGTTCTCCAATTTTTTTAGTTAATTTTTCAATTGTTTCTACTCTACTACTATAAATTCTTATAATTTGCTCTTTGTATAAAATATTTATTGTAGTTTCTTGTTCTGCTGGTTCTGTTTTATAATATCTCATATTTTTAATGTTTCACTTTCTTTTTAATATATTAACAGAAATGTTAAAAATGATAGCCAACGTATTTGGCTTATTGTTAAATCTTGTGGTAGTAATGTTATTTCGCTTTCTGTTTTTTCATTTGTGAAACTCATTTCGTAATAATCAACATTTTGCAGTTTAAAATATAGTTCTAAATCTTGTGTTTCATTTTCTCTCATTGCAGATACATCTATGTATTTTGTTCCTAATAGAACATCTCTTTCTGAGTAAAAATCTACTTTTATATATTTGGATTCTATTTTATTTTCAGCTTGATTTTTTATTGTTCCTTTTATTCTTCCGTTTACTTTTGTAGCTTGTGCTTGATATATTGTTACTTGTGGTAAATTATCTTTTCTTCCAATATTTCTATATACTGTTTCTAAATTGATATTTATCATTATTTCTGAAAAGATGAAAAATAGTATTACCCACATTGCATATTTAAAAAATGTTTTCATTCTACTCATATTTTTTCTCCATTTCTTTATTAATTTTGACATATTATATCAAATTTTTGCTTAAATTTCAATTGTTTTTTCTAAGTAAACCGAATATATATATACTTTTTCGACTTTTTTATTCAAAGCTTCTTCTAATGCTTCTTTGTATAATTCTAATTGTTTTGAATATTTTTTTACTAATTCTTGTTCATTTCCAGGTTCTACATAATCTGTTTTGTAATCTAATAATTTTAAATTATCATCTTTATCAATATAATATAAATCTATAATTCCTTGTACTAATATATTTTCCTCACAATTTTCTTTATATATTTCTCTTGCTGGCACATTTATGTAGAATGGTTTTTCTTTATAGATTTCTTTGGCTTCTTTTAGTTCCTTTGCAATGTCTGATTTTGTGAAGTTAAGTATTTTTGACATATTAATTGCTTTGGCTTCTTTTTCTGTTATTATTTCTTTGTTTTTTAATTTTTGTATTAATTCAGATATTTTTTCTAAATTATATTCTTCTTTGAAGTTTAATTTTTGCATACATAAATGTACTAAAGTTCCTCTTTGAGCTGGTGTTATTTTTTGTTCTTCATCATTTTGTAAGAATTTTGGTTTACCAAAATCAATTTTCTTTTCCTTATTTTCTTGAACATCTGTAGGATTTTCATCTAGACTTTCTATGTTAACCCCTAAAGTTTTTTGTTGCATTTGTTTGATTTTTGTAACTGAACTTTTAGTTGGAATTGTTGTTGCTAATTTATTTTGATATTCATACTCTATCTTATTTTTTATATCTTCCATCTGTTCTTTGGAAATTTCTATGTCTTTATTTTCCATAAGTTCTTTTATTTTTTGTGAATTTATTTCTTGTATATCTGTTTTGTTTAATTTTGAAAAAACGTCTCTATCAATTATGTTTAATTCAAGTAAATCTTGTGTGCTATTTTTTTCATATTGATATACTAGCAAAATCCAATCTAAATATGATTTATATTTTTTTACTAGTACAGGATTTATTTTTTCTTTGGTTTTATGATATATTTCTGTTTGTTTTTCTAAATCTTCTAGTTTTTTACTTAAGTTTTTAGAAGTTCCTGTTATAAATAATTTTTCTTTTGCTCTTGTTAGTGCAACATATAATATTCTCATTTCTTCTGATATACTTTCTGTTTTTATTATGTTTTTAACCGCTTGGCGAGTAAGTGTATCATATTTTATTTGAGCATTGTAATCTATATATTTTGCACCAATCCCAAGTTCTTGGTGTAAAAGCACTGGTTCTTTTTTGATGTCTTGCTCATTGAATTGTTTATTTGAATTTACAAGAAATACTATTGGAAATTCAAGTCCTTTACTTTTGTGAATACTCATAATTCTAATTACATCATCATTTTCACCAATTATTTTTGCTGAGCTCAAGTCACCTGAATTTATTTTTAATTTGTCCATAAAGTTAATGAAATTATATAATCCTTTAAAACTTGCTGTTTCATATTTTTTAGCTCTTTCAAATAATATTCTTAAATTAGCTTGTCTTAGTATTCCATTTGGCATTAATCCAACATAATTGTAATAACCTGTATCTGAATATATTTTCCAAATTAATTCGTCTAAAGCTAAATATTCTTGTTCTTTCCTCCAATTTTCTAAGTTATTTAAAAATTTTTCTATTTTTTCTTTTAATTTTTCTCCAACATTTATTTTTGCCTTTTTCATACATTCGTAAAAATTATCGTATTTATCTGACAAACGTATTTCTACTAATTCATTATCTGTAAATCCGCCTATACTAGACCTTAGAACTGTTACTAGTGGTATGTCTTGTATTGGATTATCAATTATTTTTAATAAACTCATTATTGTTTGGATTTCTATAGATTCTAAATATTCTTGTGTACTGTCTGAAAATACTGGCATTCCATTGTTTATTATTTCTTGTTCAAATATATTTGCTTTATTTTTTGTTGACCTTAATAATATTGCTATGTCTTTATATTTTATATCTCTAAAACTTTTTGATTTCCTATCATATACTTGGTATTTACTGTCTATTAATTCTTTTACTTTTTTAGCAACATATTTTGCTTCAACTTCTATTTCATCTAAATGTTTTAAATCTTCTATATCTTCACTATTTTTATTGTTTGAGCCATAATCATCTTCTTCTGTATCATTTTCATTATTTTCATATAAATCTTGGTCATCTTTTTTTACTTCAATTATATCAATTTCAGTCTTTAAATTTTGATTCACCTTTTGGTAATCTTCTGCTCCAAAATTTAAGTATTCGTTTCTATCATATTCTACTTCTCCTAATGTTTCACTCATTATGTTTTTGAATACTAAATTTGTAAAATCTAATATGTTGTCTCTGCTTCTAAAGTTTTTAAATAGCTGTATTTTTCTTCCATTTATTGGAACATTTCTTTCTGTTTCATCGAGTTCTATTTTTTCATAATTGTTGTATTTATCAAGGAAAAGTCTTGGCATTGCTTGTCTAAATCTATATATACTTTGTTTTACATCTCCTACCATGAAGATATTATTTTCTCTTGATACTGATGTTAATATATATTCTTGCACTAAGTTACTATCTTGATATTCATCTATTGCTATTTCTTGGAATTTTTCAGTATATTTTTTTGCTACATCTGTTTTTATTACATTTCCTTTTTCATCTTTTTTTACTAATATTTCTAATGCAAAATGTTCTATATCTGTAAAGTCTACTATATTTTTTTCTCTTTTCCTTTTTGAAAATACTTCATCAAATTCTAATATTAATTTTTCTAGTTTTTTAAGAATATCATACATATCAAAAATATCTTGATTAGATTGCTTAGAATCTGTTGTTAATATTTTGCCTATTTTTTTATTGAATTTTTCTTTTACGGTATCTCTTATTTCTTTTGCTTCTGCTTTTATTTCTGATTCTACTTTTTTTCTTGACCAAGGTTGAAATTTTATATTTTGAGCAATTTCATATGCAGAATCCCAATTTTGTAAATTATCTTGTAGTGTTTTTAATTGTTTTATATCTGATGCTATTATTTGTTCAAATATCTCTAAATCTTTATCATTTGTCAAACTTTCTCTTGCATCTTCTAAAACAGCTATATCATCTATTAATTCTTCATCTAGTTCTTCTAATAACACACTTCCCCATGGTGTTTTACTGAAATCTTCATTTAACTTTCCATCTAAATTAAACATTTCTATTTTTTCATGTAACCATTCTTTAGGAAATGGGCTTGAACCAATATAACCATGAATTTTTAGAACTAAATCTTTTAATGGTGTGTCATCTTTATAACTTGTATATGTATTTACTAATTTTGTAAAATCACTATCATCTTCTTCATACTTTTTTTCAAATATATCATCTAAGATTTCTTGTTTTAATAGTTCTATTTCTGGTGTATCTGCTATTCTAAAATTTGGTGATACATTATTTAATTCAAAAAAATTATTTTTTACAACCTCTAAACAGAAAGAATCTATTGTACATATACTAGCCATATTTAATAAGGTTATTTGCCTTTGTAAATTTTCATTTTCAGGGTCTTCTTCTAGTTTTTTATATATTGCATCTAACACTCTTTCTCTCATTTCTGAAGCTGCTGCATTTGTGAATGTTACGACTAATAATTTATTTATATCTATATTTTCATTTATTGCTTTATTTATTATTCTTTCTACTAATACTGCTGTTTTTCCGACTTCCAGCTGCTGCGGCTACTAGTAAGTTTGAATTTTTTTCATATATTGCTTGTTTTTGTTCTTTTGTCCAGTTTGGCATATATTTTTCCTTTCTAAACAGTGAGACAATGAAATTTTGTTTCACTAAATTTTTCTATATCTTCTACAATCTATTTTTCCTTTTAAATAAGTTGATAATTTTTCTCCATTTATCAAATTTTCTTTTTGCTGTTTTGTTAAATTTTTTATTTGATATTCTAATTTGCATGCTAAAGATTTTTCTTTGCTTTTCCAAGCTGTCTCTAGTTTTATTACGTCATGCGATTTTGTATATTTTGCTCCATTTTTACTTTTGGTTTTATGTTCATTTAATCTTTTTTCTAAATTGTTTGTCATTCCTGTATATATTGAATTATCTGAGCATCTTAACATATATGTATAATACATTTGTATTCTCCTATTTTTCAACCAATTAAAGAACGTCCCATTGGTTCCATTAGTTGAATTTTTATTATATTTTTAATATATCACATGCTTTGCTTTGTTTCAATATTTTTATACAAAGTTTATTCTTTTTAACTGAAAAGA
>ENA-OOZA01000167-OOZA01000167.1-human-gut-metagenome-genome-assembly--contig:-NODE-167-length-36104-cov-8.967128_pt1 | contig 36104 bp, 52 predicted proteins | sample MGYA00241703_ERZ501378 | MGnify/ENA primary metagenome ERZ501378 (study PRJEB25962, sample SAMEA2042916) | human gut metagenome | biome: human gut; feature: human-associated habitat; material: faeces...
TTCTCAACGATGGTCCTTTTATTGATAATAATCAATATTAAAGATACAACGATTGACTTTTCGAAGCATTGGTGATATACTACCAGTGTAAAATATTTTACATAAAGTCTTGAGAAAGGAGTGATTCTATGATCACAACAATGCTCGAGGCAGTTTTTTATCAGTGCCTGGGTTTAGCACTCGCAATAGTTAACAGCATTTTTGGCTAAAATAGCTTTGAGTGTCATTCAGTAAACTCTGATCTCTAAACCCTCTGCAAAGAAGCATGGACGTCAGTGTACCTTTACAGGTAAGCAGTCACCATTTCTTATCACAGCTCCAATACGCTTTCATGAGCTAAAGGTCGCTCCTCTGTTCCGATTGTTTGCGTCGATGGAATGTACTGGGGCGCTGATAAAGTAAGGGAGCCTGGGTGCTCCCTTTTGTTGTATCTTTAATACTGATTACTAAAGTAAAACGTGGCAGAAACGCGTAAGCAATTAGATAATCTTTAATTTCTGCCCCGAAAAACACCCATGGCTGTGACACCGTGAACGCTTGAAATTTATTTTGTCTTTTACTTTTCTAAATTATCTATTAATTTGTATTAACAAATAATTAAATAACACAAATGGTATTTACAACTACCTCCTCTCCTGTTATACTCCAAGTACAAATAGGAAAGGGGGTAAGCTCATGGATAGAGATTCATTCGTAATCAGTCTAGAAGAAGATGGTTTCTCGGAAGAAGAAGCCGAACTCATAGCTGATGATTGGATACACCAATCCGAAAATGATGATTAATCCAAACTAATTACAGGTACTACAGCGCACCTTTAAGTCGCGGTTAATAAATTATAATGAGAAAATGAAATGAAAATAATACAATGTCAAAAGACCTGTATCTGAATTACCGCTGAGGCGATGTTAATTCTGACACAGGCTTTTTATTTTCCGCTAAAATCTCATTCATGAAAACACCCAGTAGCTGTTACACTACTGGGCATTGAAATTTATTTTGTCTTTGTAATTGAGACATCAAAGCCGGTGAAGTTGTATGCTGCATCATCCCTTTCGTCATAACCAGCACCACTATCTCTGGCCACATACTTTACAAACTGACCCTTCTTTAACTTAATGGAACCAGAAACTTTAGTCATACTTGAAGTTTTGTCATCAATATAGTGTGATAACACATTTCCACCTTTTGTAGCATATGCAGGCCACTTTGGATCATCAGTTACAAGTACTGACGTATCCTTTGTAAGCTTCTCTGATCCAGCTTTGTAATTTACCTTAAAGAAGCATAACTCTCTTGCATTACCACTCTGCTTAATGAAAATCTGACCACCAGCGACATTGTTCTTTGTGCTAAATGTGAATTTGTAAGTGCTTGTCTTAGGTGCTACAAACTTGAAAGAACCCTGGTCTTTCTTTGCTGTCTTACCACCAACGATTACAGCGTAATTACCAGTCTTCTTGAAAGTAACTGTCTTATTGTCTAAAGCTGTATAGATCTTGTAACCGTTTGGCTGATAGCAACCATTGAGGGAAGCTACATAATCATAAAGTCTGTTGCCGTCAAACACTTCTGTCTCTTCATCATAGCAATCAACTCGAACGCTATGATACTCCTTAGAAGTCACAACTGTCTTCTCAGCTGCTGAAGCTGTTACTGGTGTTAAAGCCATTGTTGCGGCTAAAGCTAATGTCATTACTTTTGTTAAAAAATTCTTTTTCATAATAAAATCCTCCTTGTGTTTGATTTTACACCTTAATTTTTATTACACATTTATATAGCGTTGTCAGGTCTCAGCTCTGGTTCTGCGTGTCTTGAAATGCCACAAAAATTTGCTGATTTTTTGTGATTTTACTGTATTGCACTAAAATCACAAATTTATCTGTTTTGGGCATTTAAATACCTAAAAGAATTTTCAATCAGATATTCATTTTGTCTGGTAAATCCGAAGTATGAAATTTATTTGATGCTTCATACAAATCAAATAATTTCTTGATTTTCCAATATATTAAATCTTCGAATTTATAATATGACCCGGATCCATCAATTTTACGATAACATTCTTGTCTTCCAATCGACAGGCATGCTGGTAATTTATCTTTACCGTAGTGAATTAAATCGCTAAGTAACTTAGTTGCAAGCTTTTCTTTACTTTCATAATTGCATTCAGGCTCTGGAACAGTTTGCCTGAAAGCAGGGGATTCTAAGATATATGTTTCGAAACTATCCCAATCAATAAAACAGGCGTGTAACCTTTGCCTTTCTATTTGCATAAGTATACCTTCAAGATCATAACCAATGCCAGCTCTATCAAAGACTATACAGACATCGCAATTCGTGTAATTTTTCAAAAATGATACGAATTTGGCTTTACCACCCTCCCTATCATTATTTGAACTTTGAGCGTAAGATATTTGTAATCTATCAAAAATACTTTGCATAAACTGCATACCACTTTTTGAATCTTCACAAATAACATTCTGACATAAGAAGATGTCCAATGAAAGTTTATAATGTGGTTTAAAAGTATGAAATTTTCCAGAGGATGATAATTCAAATACACAGTCTGCTGAAACTGACTTAAAACCTAAAGCGACTTTTCTACAAATAACTAAAAAATAACAATTAAATCGTTCTAATAAACTTGGTGCTGATCTTCTTTTAAGAAGACTACTATTCTCATCCAATATTATTAAAAAGCCATCAAGTCTATGAATTAAGTCTTCCTTTACCTTATCATCATCTTCCATTGCGATATCAGCCAGTGTTCTTAGTAGTGTTAGATCAGTACCAAGCTTTTTGTACCCAAGACATTGTATATTTTGTTTATTCTCATCATAAGAAGCTATCATTTTATACAAAGTGGTTTTACCTTCGCCGCTGTCACCAGTTAATAGATTATATTTTTGCCAAAGATTAAATTTATAATCTACAAATTTGTTTCGAATGTGAACATTTATCATAATTCATGCACCCCAAATTCCATGTAAGACATTCTTTTTATAATCATCCAATGTGTGGATTTCTTCATTAGTGTCAAGACATATTGCATCAAAATCATTAGGGAATTTCATGGCATGCTCCAAACAGATTGTGATATCTCTTAACTTACTTATTTCAATAATCCACTTTGCACAATTATCGCCGCACGCAGTTGCCCAAATTACTTTATTTTCCTTCAGCATCAATATTAAAGCCTTAGTACCACCTGACAGCATACGAGGCGGGATACTTCCAAAAACAGGACTACTTATTACATTTTCGGATAAAACATCTGATTTATCAATATCATGTATGATTTTCTTTACAAATGGATCTAGCAGCCATTCAGGTTCATAATTATTGTCGAAAAACATATCAACATTCGTAATAACTGATTCGCTTTCTTTAAATGTTATATACAACATACGCTATCTCCTTCAAATAATTTCTTGATTTTCCAATATATTAAATCTTAGAATTTATAATATGACCCGGATCCATTAAGTTATCTTCTATTACTTGAACCTAGAAATCTCATAAAATCAAAAAATTTAGGCAAATACTTTACTGAAATAGTGTAAGCCTTATTTGTACTCCAAATAACAAGAGGTAACTTAGCAACAGTACATAATGCAATAAGATCATTCAAGCATGCTGATAAATTGTCTTTAGTTGTAAATAAAGCTATTGGCTCCGTATCAGCTCTTAAAATGACCTCATTATAATCATATGTCATTCTCTGAAAATCATTAAAATCATACATTTTACAAAAATCAGAGAAGTTACCCTGTAAATGCACACCGCTGTTCAATTTTATATCACCGGTTAGTGCTGAGATTAAATTGAACAGTGGATCAATCTTCATCTCACTACAAGAAAATGATGGTCCAGCGTATGCTATTGTAGATAGATCAGATGGTGCCATACCAATAATCTGTTCTTTTCTTGGACAGTATAAATAACCATATTTACGTTCCTGAAATAGTATTGGACGCAGTGGGCTTACAACGCTGGCACTAATTACATGATAATGATTAAGTGCATCCGTTGTATTACGAAAAAGACTCACCATAAAATTTAAACCAAAATCTGTAATACCAGTCTTTGCTTTAAAAAGATTTGCCTCCCACATTGGAAAACATACATCAAGAACAGCATCTTCCAAATACGATAGTAAAGTTAAAAAATCTTTAAACACATCAATAAGTAAATCTGATTCTTTTATCACAATATCTTTTAATAAATCTTTATTGGATAATGAATCGTATGCCTTTCCATTGAACATACCATTACAAGTATGTAAAACATTTGAGATTAATTTCTTAAGACCATCTATATCTTTTGTTTTTCGTAAACAACCAATTTGCTCAGTTAACTCAGCAAACAACAATCGCCCAAGCGTAGAATTTGCGAGTAGCTGCAATGAGTGAAAAATATCAGAATCTTTAACACATTGAAATACAGCAAAATTCTTTTTCTCTAAGACTGTTATTGAATTAACTAAACGGAATTCAAGCATCTGTGTATTAAAATCATAATTTTTGTATTCAGATATCTCCTCTCCCAGAACTGCCTGACCAAACCGTTCATGCATTGGTTTATCCCACTTGTACTCTAAAATATTTATCATTTTAATATTACTGCATACTGTACTATCAATCATAAATTTATTATAGCATCATGATGATAGTCATGCAATCTCCTTCCTTTAAAATTGTGGTTATTTCTTAAATCATTGTTTTATAATAAAGAATGGGACTGTTGCACTGACTAAATTGATGCAACAATCCCATCTAAATTACTATGTTCAATTTTACGATTTTTATTTCTGAAAACTAAAACTGATTGCTTTTCAACTCTGCCGAAGAAGAACTTCTACAAAGAAATCTTGATCGGATTAACAGCTGCAGCTTCTTTTAATTCAACAACCCTGTCTAATACTCCATTCCATTGCAAATTGGATATATACTCTGGCTTTTTCATTTGTAATACAGCATCTAAGTTTAATGAAACCTTCTTTATTGCTTCTATTGCTGCATCATGCAAAGTAATCTCACTGTCAAATGGTTGACATAATAATGTCGGATCAAGTGAAAATGCATGATCATGATCCATCAATGGATGCAGTCCAACTATCTCGCCTGACTCATTATCAACAAAAAATCCCCAGTTACCTTCATGTCGATCAGAGTTTCCTAAAATAAAATCAGCGATATTCATTTTATAGACTGAGGTGATATATGGTTTCAATGCCTCAAATTCATCAATATCATGATACGCTTGATATACTCTAAAGTCTTCCCATGTACAAATAGAGTAAAGTTCGCTTGTAAGGCATTTACATTTCACAATACGTTCATTATTTTGTAGGATCTTCTGCAATCTGTCTTGATCCTTCACTACTCTAGCAAGTTCATTAGCAGACACAAATTCATAATGTACATGTTCAACACCTAATGCATCTAGTATTAAACTTGCTGCTACTTCACGGACTCCAACTTTAAATAAGTAGAGAGCTTGTCCTTCCCACACCCAGGATTTGGCTGCAACACCCAATGTTGATATCTCTGGAGACAATAATTTTTGTGAGAATAAATGCTGTTTCCCGGTTAAAGCGGTATCTGTGACTTCAGTATCATAAGGATTTTTGAAAAAACTAACATCATTCCAATTTATACATTCATCTGCTTCCTTTATCCAGAAACAATCTGTTAACGTAGCAAAATGAAATTTACGTGCAATCAGATATTTGTTATTCTGTGACAGGTTATACCCAGCTAAAATACTTTTTGCATTTGTTTTAGAAATATTTAAAGCACGCGTTTCGCACCATCCGTGATAAATATCATCATAAGTAATTTCCATTGATCGCAATGAAATTGGGGTATGCATATAATTCAGAACCGTACATATATAATCCCTAATTTCGATTACAGGCTCATCTTTATACATCACATATTCTAACATATTAAATCACCACTTTCTGATTACTGCCTTTGCATCCATGAAGAGTTTCAAATTACTTGGCAAATCTGTTGAAACTTTTTAAATATCGATCTTTTGAATATCATCGTTATAATATTTTTGTGCACTGGCACAAAACTTTTCCAGTAAAGGAAGATATTGTTTTTCAATCATTTCAAGCATATCAATTGTGTAGGTGCCATTATAATCATACGCAAGCTGATTCCGACTCTTTAACATCCGTTTCCATGCATCCACATCTATCAATCCACAGGAAAAAGCCTGTTCCAGCGTCTGTGAAGGCGAACCAATTCCAAAATCAATAAACCCATGGCACTCAGTTAAAATATCTTTCATAACCTTCCAGCTCAAATCAAAAGCAAGACAAAAGCACTGCATAACACCTGGCAATGCAAATGGCGATGTAAAAGTTTCATTGTCCACCGCCTTTAAATTGTCTATTGATTTACAAAAAGACTGATATCTCCTAATAGATTTGTATTGCATAGTCTTTAATATCATCCAGTAATTCTTTATTTTTGATGGTATCATAATCAAAAAGATTAATTTCTCTTACCGTTAATATCTGATCTTCAATTTTATCTTCAAGATCTATAAAATCCGGACAACCATATACCACAAGATCAATATCGCTGTTTGGATGTGATAACCCCTTTGCAAACGATCCAAATAAAGCTAAATGCTTAACATCGCAATCTTTACAAATTTGTGCCACTTCTTCTATCACAGTATGGACTGGCATCATATTTTTATTTTCTTTCCAACTGAGCTCTGGAATCTTAAAATTAATTTGTGAATTATTTTCCTTCATATTGTCTCCTTACTGACAGAAATCCATCATGTTCCATTATCAAGAAATAACCAAACGCTACATACTAGCTGCCACTACCTATATCTGGATACTGATAAATAAGCCGACTACTGAAGAACGATACAATGGTCTTTATCACTCATTGCGCCTTAACGTCACTAATCAGGCTTTCACGTATATGTTTATAGATGCAATCACTTACCAAGATATCATAGGAAGGCTCTTCATTCTGCTCAAATGTCCCTCAAGCATCAACAACACAGATAGTTCCGGTATACTGCTCATCTCCGCATGAAAACTGAACCGTATCTTTATAATTATATTTCGGCCTCCCAATTATTGTAATATCCTCTAAAGTCTTTGGATAATCAATTGGAATTAATGCATGATATAGTAATGTATATTTGTCAGCAATATTTATATCACTGTGATAATGACCGAAATACCAATGATTGAACTGAAGTTTCTTTTCAAGATCATCAAAATAATCAGTCAAAATATCTGATTGATATACACCTTGTATTCCTCTACATAGCTTATTTTGCAAGCTTGTTGAGCAACAATGTGTAATAACATAATCAACCTTGTAATTCACATTTTCCAGATTACGTAGTCCTTCTTGAAGTTCTATTGTAGTTGGAAGCTCTTGTGGCCACCAAGACTCATGTAAAATTCTAAAATGATTTTGTTCTCCTGATGCTAAAAGCATTCTTTTCTTCTTAATGAACATTGGATCAGCTGGATCAAGAATTCCGCCTTGAATGTCATGTGAAGCAGCCCCTCCAAATGTAAAAAATGTTTTACCAGCAATTTCAAAAATCTGTCCTCTTTCAAGGAGAATTACCTTATTTCTTACAATATGGCGTACCTTTCCGCCATGCCAAAGTTCAATAGGAAACTCTTCAATCATATCATAATTTTCATGATTCCCTGAAACCCACAAAACTGTATATTGTTTATTAGAAAAAAGCTTGCAATTATATTCAAATGTCTTATCTCTTGCCCAGCACAGTCCAAAATCTCCGCAGACAATTACAAAATCCTTATCTGTCAATTCAACTTGCTGCCTGATCAGGTTTTTCTTTGAAAATCGTGCAAAATTGCCATGAGTGTCGCCTGTAATATAAATCATGCCTATACCTCCATAATGCAAAATGGCAGTTTCTATTTTTGAAACTACCATTTTTGTTATTTCTTTATATCATCGCTAGAATATTTTTTAATTATATGTTCGGCGTGTCCTTAACTTACAGTAAAGGCTAATGTTTTTAGTCGATCAATATTAGTAAATATAGGATGGAGTTCAGCAAATTTGATTAGTTTAATTGATCCCAAGCCACCCATCATCCTCAACAACATAGATAATTTTTTCTTTTATCATTGAGTTAATCACTTTAGATACCTTAGATTTTGGTACATCCAAAGTTGCTGCAACATAATCAAGCACAGTATCGCGATCAATCTGATCATCCTTCAAATAATTGTAGAGGCAGTCTCGTATCTCTGATGTAGACGCAATTGAATCATAATCCAATTTTTCAAGCATAAAAACCTCTAATACATCATTTTTATTTATATGCTTAACATCATCTGCCGATTCTACAAATTTGTCACCTTGTTTTGTTCTTACTAAATACATAAGTCCTCCAGTTTTGACTAATGAGATATCTTTTACTATGTTTGCACTAAAGTGTTCTTTGAATATGCATTGAGCATAAATCACTTTCTTTGATTACCTTTGAAGATGCATTTGTTACAATTGCTACTCTTACAAGTCACACAATACTACTGATGTCTATTTATCTCATACTTCTTCATCTTCCTCGGCTTCCCGGATCCAATAATCAATGGTTTCTCTGGATACATTGAAATGGTCTGCACACTTATACAATTTTTCATCGTTTCTGAACCACAATAAGTAGTTTTGCATGGCTTCAATTAAAATGCCCTCATCTGCAGCTTTGCTATACATAATAAATTCAACAAGAGCTCGCTCCTTAGATGGTTGCAATATTAATGGGTTATTATCTGTTGGCGTTAACTCATATTCATAGTCAATACTTGGATAATACCAATACGTAATGCAAGCAGCACAAATACCATCTATCTCTTTATAAGGGGTTTCTAAAAAAAGCAAAACTGTACTGTATGTACAAAGTCCAGCTCTAGCTAAAGCACAAGGTCCACACAAGACTCTTTTTTCCGTTACTAAATCATCATAACTAATATGCATTATTTAACCTCACAAAATTATGCTGTATGTGATCCCAACGATCAAGACAATTACCATTTTTAAGTGCAAAAGCTATTATATTAAACCTAGGTAATACTTCTTCATTAAATGAAGGCTTTTCTAGTGTAGTTTCATTCAGTGACTGCAATATCAAAGCATCCCACGCTTTTTTATACTCTACAAGAATCGTATCGCTAAACGGAATATTATCCCATTCAGCGTTTCCACGCTTTTTAATAAACTGTAAGACCAAATTTGGATCAAAATCAAAATTATTTGTAATAACCCATAAATCATATAAGTCTTTTGGGCGACGAAAACGCTTTCTTGATAAAATGGCTATTATTTTATCAGACAGCATTCGCTCTACTGTAAATCCATCAAGTGTAGTAATATCAAACTTATAAGCGGTAACACCCCAACTTAAAGGATGCAACCCAACATCAACACCAAGTATTTTCTTGCCGCTCTCTCCATAAAAATCAATACCTCCAGAACGAGTTGGTGCAATTGTCTCTTTTACCTTATACTCAGCAATTAAACCTATTTCTAAAAACTTCTCTGCGATCTCAGTTAAGATTACCTTTACAAGTTCATAAGTTTTCTCATCGTCAATAGAAAAATCAACATCATGTGTCATTCGACTCTGGCTTCCTAAAAGCTGATTTAATAAATAGCCTCCCTTGAAAGCTTTCGGTCTTTGTAGCCGCCGTGATAATACTAATACCATATAATCGAGCATATCCTGATCTGAAGCATCTTTTGAAATAACTGGCAAATCTTCAGAAGCCTCATGATTGTTATCAACACTATCAAAGATATTCATTTTCATTGGCTCTGCCATAACAACATCTCCACCTTTCTTTCTATTATAAATGAGCATCGCTCTTAATGCAAGAGGGATGCTCATTTATAAGTTTTTAATTTACTCTTATTACAACTTACAGTCAAATAGAATTTTCTTCAGTTTAATATTGAAGCTAGTTACTTACCATCTACATGAATTCTCTTATGGTATGGCAGTATAAGTACAACCAATTTCATCCAAATAGTCATTATCTCTTAAGCGTTCAATTGCCCTCTTGACAACATTAGTGTCAACTACCCACCACCTAAAGGCAGTGGGATTGTAACTGTCCAGTCGTATTAACGGCTTACACCTCCGACCTTTAAACCCCGATAAGTATTGCTACTTAAAGTGACGTTACATCATAGGGTGGTTGACAGCACCCTTTACAGCAAAGTTTACTTGGCTGTAACTGTATTATGTACTTGACTATCTGCAAGATAGTCTATTCCCATACGATACAGATTCATAGCTCCAATACGGTCATCATTTGACTTATAACCACAGCTTTTACAAGTAAACAGATGTATCTTCTTGTTACGGTTTGCCTTTTCAGTATGTCCACAAATAGGGCAACACTGACTTGTGTAAGCAGGATTAACTTTAATTACAGTAGATTGATTCTGTTTAGCTTTGTATATAAGTTTTTGTTCAAGGTCATAGAAAGACCATGATACAGAAACATAACGGTCTTTGACACTGACACGTTCTGTAGCATTACGAATACCTGACAAATCTTCTAATACAAAGAGTGTATGCTTTGGGTTGTTTTCAACGAGTGCCTTTGATACACAATGATTAACATCCTGCATCCAACGGTTTTCTCGATGACCAATTGCTTTTAGTCTTCGTCTTGAAGATGGTGTCTGTCGCATTTGGAGTTGTTTACGAAGTTTGGAATAGTTAGCACGTTTCTGTTTAATAGTTTTACCACTAACAAATCCAGACTTGTGCTTACTGTCATAAGTAGCAACGACAAAGTTAATACCTCTGTCAATACCTACGACATTACAAATATCGGAAATATTACTTTCTTCAACATCATAAGTTACTGGTATGTGAAGATAATACTTGCTATGCTTGTTTGTAAGTTTAGCTGTGCCAAACTTGTAAATTGTGTGGTCAAAATATTTAGACATACCTTCAGTGAAATATGGCAGTTTAACACGGCCATTAAGCGTATTTACAGAAAAACAGTTTTGGGTTAAAGAATAATCTCTATTCCAAACTAAATCATACTGAGGTTTCCTGAAAGTTGGTTGAATCCACTCATTTTGATTTTCAAGAATGGTTTTATATCTTGCAATGACCATTTTCAAAACGGACTGAGCCATTTGAGATTTAAGACCAAATCTTACACGAAGTTCAGTATATAAAGTTTTATTTAGTGAAAACTGCTTTAAATTGTGAGTTCGGAATACATAATCTGAAACATAATTACAAGCATCACGATAAACAGACATAGTTTCATCAAGCAAAACTTTATCTGTTTGATTTACGACTATTTGAATTTTAGCTGTAACAGTTATCTGTTTCATAGATGTATTCCTTTCATTTATATTTCACTAATAATATTATACAACATTAGTTAGTGAAAGTCAATATTATAGAGGTAAATTATGGATAATAGATATAATTGTCATAACAGACGAAAATACAGTCTCAAGGTGCATATAGTATTAGTTACGAAATATCGCAAACAATTACTTAAAGGCACAATAGGCGATAATGTAAAGCAAAAAATTTTCGATATATGTAGTTCTAATGGCTGGAATATTATTGCTATGGAAATCGACAAAGACCATGTACATTTCTTAGTTAGTTATGATACAATCGACCGAGTATGTGACATCATAAAAGTTGTCAAACAACAGACAACATATTATTTATGGCAAAAGTATTCAAGTTTTCTATCTAAGCAATATTGGAAAAAGAAGACTTTTTGGTCTGAAGGCTATTTTGCTTGTAGTATAGGTGAAGTATCATTAGCAACTATACAAAAGTACATTGAAAACCAAGGTTAATGATTGTAAATTCATAAGGCTCCACCCACTTCCCTTGGGAGGTGGGTTTCCGCCTATAACAAACGAAAGGATTTTAAATATGAATAACTAAAGAATATTGTTTTAACCTATCACAAACATCTGTAATAGTAAATGATCCAGGCATAGACAAAATTAAATTTGTAAGAACAAAATTTGTGTTAAAACAATCTGTGATTTTTACTGTTTGCACCACCATAAGCATTTTTGAGTACTTTACAACTTGTAAAATCTATCATGTATTATCTTCCTTTCGTAATCCCAAATACTTTTCTCTTAAAAACCAAGCTTGTTCAGACGTAATAATCTGCTCAACCTCTGCAACATTGATATCTGACTGCAGCTCACAGTACAAGCAATCCCAAATTGAGCTATCTTTGCCGTTCTCATAATTCTGTATGCTCTCCAACAGCCATTCTGGTAACCCACATTCAAAATAATTACTCATCACAACCATCTACTTCTACAATAATAATCTATTATCTCTTCATCCTGATCCTCTAAAATAACAATTTTTACTAGATTTTCATTATTTCAGGCATACTCTTGCTATCATTCATTATTCTATTATAAGCTGATGATAAAATCTGATTATACCTAGCAGACAACATCACTTTATAAAAACGCTTACGAATAGGAGTTAAGCCCTCTGTACTGTCGATAATCTTCATGATAGCATTCATATCGATCCTCGGAAAAATCCTTATTAATGCGTTGGTGCAATCTGCATTAATACATGAGTTGATATAATTTTTATAAGAAATCTTTCTGCCATCAAGTCCTTCAAGCGCTGCCAATGGAAATTTATCGATTCTCATTTGAATTTCATCTTGGTGTGTTATAATATTTTCTAATGCGTCATCAGCCAACTGCGGATATAAACATGAACCACAGTCATAAATAGGTGCTATCTGCATTTCTTGAGTTTCATCATTTACCAAATATGCCCAATTGTTTGCATGTCTGTCAAAATTTCCAAGTAATGCATCAATAATGAAGATATCCCAAAAATTTGCTAAAGCGCTTTTGGCAAACTGACCTGAAAAATAAGGATTAGCATGCGTAAGGACATCATACACATCCTGTATCTTGGGGATCTTTGGTGCTTTGTGATCCAATAGTGCATTCTCAATATTCTTAAACTCAACCAATGAGTATCCATCTGGCACAAAGTTTTCGCATGCAACAACAGGATATTCTCGTGTTATTCCATTACTTGAAATTAAAGTTATGGTACCAAGCAACGTATTTTGTACAGAAAGTCCTATACTTTCAATAATATGGCATCCTAGATATTCAGAATAAGCACTATTGGTGTAAGAACTGTTTAAGTCATTTCTTTTATCTTCTGCAATTCTGTCTGATAGTTTAAGCATATAGCGTTCACCATTATAAAATATACCTCTTTTCTTATCAGATCCACCGTAATTAGCTGACTTATCCACTATGCAAGATGTAAAGTCAATCATCAAAACCATCTCCTTCTACAATAATAATCTATTATCTCTTCAGCCTGATCCTCTGTGATACCATTTTCGCCGCCTGTCACGCCATGAGCAGATCCTCTAACTTCATCCTGCAGGCAGTCAACATATGATACCTCATTCTTTACACCCTCTTCAAGAGCATCAATATCTCTCTGTAACATTTCCGGTATTTTGTATGCTGTTTTTAATTGCTGAAATTCTGCCATATAATGCAACTCCTTTTTATTTGCGAACTCTATCAGTCAATAAATTCTTTCTCTGATCAGGTGATACGTTATATTTTGTTTCAAAGCTGCAGAATGTGATTAGTTTAATCCAAGAGATAACGCGCAGTCATTACAATAAAATGAATCTTCTGCACCAAGGTAATAGCCATCATCATAACTACCGGCAGCGCAATGAATTTCATTATGTGCATCTTTCTCTTCCGTTAAAATAAATTTTCCACATTTCTTGCAATAAATACTCCATCTTTCCATTCTCAATCACATTAAATATTCATATGAATAGGACATCTTGCTTTGCGATCCAGTTCTAAAATAGCTTCTATTGTATCGTGTAACATTACAGTAAGTGACTCAAGTCTCCAATCTGGTAAATTTAATTTTCTATGCTTCTCAAACTTGAAATCATGTAAATCAATCAACAATTTCCGTGTTTTTGATGTTAAGCACATTGCAGCGGCCTTAACCCACTCATCCCCAATTCTTGGTCCATGCTCTTTATAGTATTCACTACCAAATGTTAATTCATTAGCATCAATAGCATATTGCATTAAAGCAAGATTGTGATCGAATAGAGGTGCCATTGCTTGAATCTCTAATGTTTTATTATCAATAATAAAACCAAAATTATTTTTATGACGATCGGCATTCATAATTAAAGCATCAATAACAAACATTGTTTTCACTTCATCCACAAAACCAAGATCTTTCATATTACGCAATACTTGCATTACTGAAGTATTCCCCCAATCGACTGCAGCGTATGGAATAAAACCATAATCTTCTGATGTAAAAATATCACAAACAGAACATAATCGGTTATCTTTGGTGCGCAAATCATAATTTACGAAATTACTAGTAAACTTTGAAACCAACTGTGATGCATAAAATTCAGAATATGGTTCTAAGCCTGCATTGCTTGCTCCAGAACTACCACGCTTCAGCATTTTAATTGTTTCGTTTTCGCGTATCCAGCATTTAGCAAAAGAGCCATCGGTACCGTACTCCGGTGATGTTGTACTAAGCTGCTGACCATGCAAACCACCTTCGAAAGCAGTCTTTGCTATCACTTCATTGAATGGATGCGTAAATAAAGAGACTGCCTCCCAATCTAAATTACTGTGTTCATCTTTTACCCAAAAAGTGTCAATTAAGGACAATGCATGAGAGATGTTTAAAAAACCACTCAGAGTATTGCAGCCACTCTGCTGTAGTAATTTCTCAATATTCTCTCTATGTTTAGGTGCTCTTCTATTTTGAATAAAAGTGTCTAAATCTCCGTACCAAGAAGGTAGCTTAATGTACTGCTCTTCAATTGTGATGGTATCAAACACCTCATCTACACTAAATTTAGCGATTTTCTGATTCTTATTCAAAAGTAAATACAAAATAAATACCTCCATTACTTTTAATATAACATATTTATTGCAATTTATGGTACAATAGAATGAGACTTATACTCTAGTCCTTAAGACCATAGTTTCATAGTTATTAATATTGTATATTATGAGGTGCACAATGAACAACACTCTTAGTATTCCAGCGCAGGTATTTTCTGTAACTGACACAAATGGCAATATAATCCCTATACATGTCCGGTTCAGAAACACACAGGATGAAATAGAGACATACAATAAAATTGAAATACTTAAGCCAAATATGAAGCAAATGCATGCTTCATATTTATGCAGTACAGTTCAGTATGATAGAGTTCTTAAATTTGTATTGTGCTATAATTATGCAAGGCATACATGGACAATAGAATTTAGAAACACAGCTGAAGAATACAATTATATTCTCAATAATTAAATTAGTCAGTTGTTTCAGCAATAAATTGTCTTATTTTATCAAGCTCCTCTTTGGAATGAGGTGTTCCTCCAGAATTCAAAGAATAATACCACTCAAGAATTTCTCTGTGGGTCTCCAAGTGATTCATGTGCACATTAACTTTAAAATCTGCGCTAGGAATACCTGCGACATCCCTTATAGGGAACCCAAAATCACTACAATGCTGACCAAAAGCACAAATCTCATTATCTACAAATCGTTCCATTGCAGTTGTTCTTTGTAATCCATCTACACAAATGAACTCTCCTGTAGACAAATTGAGATTAAAAAATACATCTCTACCTGATATTCCGCCTTTTAGGAAAAATTCAATGTAAGCAATCTGCTGATCCTCAGTCCAGACATGTTGCCGCTGAAACCATGGTTGCATTTGAAGTCCTTGATTCTGTACTGCATCATGAATAAAATTAATATACCCAATAAATCCATAGGCAAGATTTGTATCAATACTAAAATTTTTGAATTTTGGTATTTCATCGTATCTCATAAACAACCTCCTGTAATGTATTTAGTATAACACATTACAAAATAATAGTCATTATGAGAATAGTATTAACTACACAGCAAGATAGATGTAACTACTAATGCAGCTCTGAGTCATCCTTAGCATTATCAGAGTCGATCTTCTTATGCAAACGATGGGCTAAAATGTGAAGTGAACACACAAACACCTCACCAAATATAAGGACAAGGCACAAGCAAAGACTAATTAATGTCTTACTTGCAATAGCCATACATGCGCTCAAAAGTATAACAACTGGTGAAGTAAACAAATAAATTTGTTTTGCCGGCATTTTACTTACTAAGAAGAAAACCGTTCTCACAAGTAAGCAAACTGCCAATAAGCTGTTTATAACTAAAAACTGTATATTTGAGATACCTTTTATAATTTCAATCAACTCTCTCATTTTTCCACCCTTACTTATTCCAAGAAGCAACCTTTACGCTTAATTCCTGATACATGCTGTCAATAATGCTAAAATCGAGGCTATATGGATCTTCTACACTAAAGACACCTGATGGAAGTTCAAAATCTTTTAGCACAGCAAGAACTGAACCTTTACTTTCAAATAGATAGACATGATCCATAGTCACGCAAGCCTGCCAGTCTTTATTTGAAGCAAAAGTACATTTAAGATTTTCCTGTAAAGTAATTAAGTCTGTCAAATTCTGTGCACTCTGCAATAATTTCTGCTGATTCTGTTTAGCAGCTATATACTTCCTGTCAATTGCAGGAACCGCATATATTGTCCAAGCCAAGCAACATGCTACAAAAATAACAACAAATAAAATACCAAAGTAAATAATGTACTGAACTAGCTCAGAAAGTTCAAAAATGTCTGAATAACTGCATAATGTTGTCACAATGTAAAAGAGAATAGAAAAGAAAAGTAAAGCAAATACTGTAAACATTAACCATTTACAACTTTTGGCTCTACTTTTTGGCAATGATAGTGCATTAATTCTCTCCTGCAAGATCTTAACTTCTTTTTCACTAACTGAAGCCTGGTTAACATGTAATTCTTTAAGCATAATACCTCCTAAAAGAAAATATGGCTGTTGCGCCATATTTTCTTACATAAAATTCTTGACAAATTATCAATATTCATAATTTCCTGCAAATACACTTTTACACGACTAAAGATTCATTTTCTTTGGTGTATTGTCTAATGCATTTGCTAAATCTGAACGAATTTTTTTCATTTGATAAATGTTGTACTCTGGTCTTGCGTATGCTGAAACATCGAGGTTGTCCTTCAAGCCCAAACGAATTTCTTTCATTTGCTCCCAGTCATACTCCGGCTTCGCGTAAATTGAAACATAAAGATCTTTCATCAAGCCTAATCGAATTTCTTCCATCTGATCGGAGGTAAACTCTGGTTTTGCGTAAGCTGAAACATCAAGATTACTCTCTAAACCTAAACGAATTTCTCTCATTTGACCATAATTGAAAATTGAGAGATCCATATTACTTTTCACTTCATTGTTTTCTAACCAAATTTTTGTCATTTTATTTTCTCCTAAATTTTATTTCTTTGGTGTATTATATAATGTATGCACCAAACCTAAACGAATAGCTTCCATTTGATTATGGGTATACTCTGATTTTGCATAAATTGTAACATTGAGGCTGTCCTTTAAGCCTAAACGAATTTCTTTCATTTGAGCCCAGTAATACTCTTGTCTTGCATAAATTGTAACATCAAGATTATCCTTTAACCCTAAACGAATTTCTTCCATTTGACCCCATGTGTACTCCGGTTTTGCATAAATCGTAACATCAATATTTTCTTCCAAACCTAAACGAATTTCTTCCATCTGATTGCAGCTATATTCCGTCTTCGCATAAATTGTGACATCAAGATTTTTCATTAAACCTAAGCGAATTTCTCTCATCTGATACCAGTTGTACTCTGGTTTTGCATAAAGTGTAACATCAAGGTTATGTTCTAAACCTAAGCGAATTTCTCTCATTTGCTTCCAGTTGAAAATTGAAAGATCCATATCACTTTTCACTTCATTATTTTCTAACCAAACTTTTGTCATTAATTTCCTCCTAAAATTTCATTTTTCTTTCAAAGATATTCATAGCATCTCGTAATCCTTGATTATAGGCCTGAGCCATTTTATATGCATCAGATTCCTTGACACCTTTAATCGTAACATCCATGATTTTCATGGATGTTACGATCTCTTTCTTTATTTCGTTTAAATTATCAATATTCATAATTCTTTGTAAATCACACTTTCACATAATTAAAGATCCATTTTCTTTGGTGAATCAGCAGAAGCTGGCTGCCCTGTATAATTATGAATAAAGTCTGTAAAATTTAAATTCGTCAGCAGGCAAAACATACGTTCGAAAATATCAGATTTGCTCACAGTCTCTGATGTAATTTGCAATCCAGTAGATACAATTTGTGAAAGAATTTCTTCAACATCATCATACCGCTCATTGACATCCCAATTAAATCTTTTGCAAATCTGCAAAACTAAGTTTGGAACATATGAATCGTCAGAGGCTGCACGTTGTGATGCTTCTTTACACAACTCAACAAGTCTGTCATCATCTGTTAATTCTTCTGATGAATCAGATTGTGCTGTCACTGCCATTGAAGCGAAATCAAATTTAGCCTTTTTAATAATCTCATCGCCTTTGATTTCAACTTTTGATAAATCTAAGTTGAAAGTCGGGGCAATAACAAAGTCATTGCGTTTATTGAAGTAGTTGTAGAGGCAGCCATCCGAGTCAACACACCACGCGCCTTTGCTGCCATTGTCAGCACCGAGCCACGCAAAGTAATTGGCAGCCTGGAACGAATGGGCGTTTTCTGCCGTTGCCTTCAATGCCTGCCAGTGATTTCCGGAACCAGGTTCGCCCAGTTCTGAAAAACCGGCTTTTTCTTTGGAGACAAGGTACAGACCCTTGCCATAGGAAGAAGATGTATCTTCAACATCCTTGATGGCATCATACAGTTTCTGCGTCTTGTCATCGTAGGCACTAATATCCTCGCCATCAATATCCGCTTCATAGTAATCGCCATTGCCAAATTTCTCCATCTCAAATCCAGGCCATGTGCCATGAGTTACCCCATGGGACTGAATCACAAGGGTTTTACCATTGTTGATCAGCTCACATGCAGTCCAGTTGTAACCCATAAAATCATAAGTCTTTCCCAAATGCGGACGCTCTGAACAATTATCATCATGTTTAGATGATAATGCCGGCTGTGTCTTTTTTACAATCTCATCCCCTTCGATTTCAACTTTGGATAAATCTAAGTTGAAAGTTGGTGCAACCATATAACTGCTCCACTGGTTATTGCTGTTAAAGTAGCAGAAGTCACCCAGGTTCACACAAAATGCGTAGTTGCTGTCGTCAATGGTACCGAACCATACTTCACCAATAGGAGCCCCAAATGAACTGTAATTCGCTACAGCCTCTCTTAATGCTGTCCAGTAATAGCCAGAACCTGGCATACTCCATTCCTTAAACCCAACTTTTTCTATGGAGACAAGGTACAGACCCTTGCCATAGGAGGAAGATATGTCTTCCACATCCTTAATGGAATCATACAATGCACGCATTTTGTCATCATAGTCGCTGATATTCTGTCCATCTATGGAATTAGCATAGTAATTACCATTACCAAATTGAGACATTTTATATCCCGGCCACTCCCCATATGTTACCCCATGCGACTGAATTACAAGGGTCTTACCATTGTTGATCAGTTCACAGGCCGTCCATTTGTAACCCATAAAATTATAGGTCTTTCCTAACTCCAGATTTGCATATTGTTCCTCACTATTCATAATTAACCCCTTTCTTAACTAAATAAATATGTTCTTCGGTTCCTCGCTAAATAAGTTCGTTTTGTCATAAAGCATAACAACTGATTCTTCATAATGCCCGACGTGATTACTTACATTCTTAAAGCCGAGAGATTCATAATATTTTACTAAATCGGGCACAATGTCATGTGCATCCAAATTGTTTGAAAAAACCTCATAGTCTCCATAATGTAAATATCCAGCTTCCAATATAATAGGAACACTCACAGTCCCCGTAAGATCATTGATAAGCTTTGCACCAGCATCTTTAGCAGCACTTTCAATCTTTTTAATTGCAACAAACTTTTTACAATACTCTGTAAAGTCGTAAACGTAAAATGGAACATTATCTAAATAAAAATCGTCTATAATGTTGTAAAGTGCAACACTGCAGCAAGCATCTTCTGTTCTGAGATCAATTGTCTTACTTGCAAAACCAGTAGTGAAATTATCACTTAAAAGAAATTGAATCAGAATAAGCTGAATGTATCGTAGACTTCCAACTAGTAGCTGTTTTGTTATTTGATGAAGATGCTTATGAAAAGTGTCATCATTTGGAATTAAATTGAAAGATTTTTCTGTATTGGAATATTTAAGATAATACAGAAGGAATCTCTGCGCCAATTCAGTATAATCATCATTTGAGCATGATTTAATATTTGTTAAATCTGCTATGTACCGTCCTACTGTTAATAGATCAGCTGTATACTGATCAAAGCCTTTGTGTTCCATAATTACCTCCTAAATTTTAAATTTCACAAAATCTTTTGAAGGGAAAACTGGTTCAAGTAAAGATTCCTCGCATGCCATATGCGAGGAATCTTTTATACTGTATTTGTCTAGAAAATGTACACCATTCACAACCCACATATCTCTTAGATTAGGCTTTCCATTAGCTAATGCAGAGCAAACTAAAAAATCACCACTGCCGTGCTCAATACCTTCCCGGTTTGCAATTAAAATGTCACCCAAAAGAGTTTTTACTGGATAATTTATATAATTCAGTGATAAATGAAAGGCGTAATTAGTAACATTCCCATAATTCGTTACAATCTTATGCCAAGGTATCTCACCAGTCGGTAAACTTATTTTCTTCAAAGACGCAGTAGTTATAGGTGTCCCATCAGCAAACGTATAAGTGTTAGAGAGCTGTACTTCATTAATTACCCAAAATTCACCACTCAACCCACTCAAAATAAACTGCTTATTTTGATCTGTAACATAATGACAATCTTCGTGGGCATTATAACATTCTGTTCCAAATAATGGTCGCGTCATATACACGGAATACAATTTTTTATGTACACATTTCCAATTTTGAAGATTATAAATTATATCTGGCAATGACGAAAGTTCAATCTGTTTCATAAAGCCTCCTTCTCTCTAAATTATGATTGCAGAAGGCGACTGTTCAGAAACAATATCTTTCAAAAACTTTGTGGTTCCTTCTTTGTCCATTACCCCATCCAATAAATCAGAACGTTTATTTACCCAATCAGTGTTATCTTGTAAAACTGAAAAGCTATCAACAACAAAAATAACAGGTATCCGAGTATGCAAAAAGACTTCCGGAATTTGATCACAAAGATTAATTTTTGTATTATTAGACAACTCTGTAGAAAGAGAATATTCACCTGAGAATGCAACATTATCACCCTTTAACTTGGCAGAGTACTTCTTGTAATCTGCATCAGAAGACAAATTAAGGAAATAATACAGTGGCTCTGTAAAAATTGAACCATGTGTAAAATCCTCAGGTTCACATGCAAACGAAGCAAAATCAATACTTGTTGATTGCTCACTTGCTGGTAATGAACCAATATTTTTACTACTTGGTAACTCTTGCTGCTGTGTATTAATGGAACTGTCATCATCCTCAAGTGTGTACAAATAATCAAAAAGCTGTTTCCGCAATGCCAGGTCACCAAGTAAAATAGTGGCAAACGTTTTCATGAGTTGTACAAGAAAATCATGAATACACTTAGTGTTATTATTATTTCCTGAAAAGATGTCAATAATATCGCTGGCCTGGCATTTTTTATCTTGGTTAATCGTGCGTGAATTGTCAGTTAAGTGGCAGGAAACACCAATCAGTGCATAGAGTTTCATTTGAAAATTCTGACTAGCTATAGTGTAAGATTGATCTATACGATCTGATTCATTATAATATTTTAAAGATCCACCATTAGCTTTCGGCAAATTATCTATTCTGATAATGGAAGAAAGATCGTGTAATACTGTCAATAATAAAGAATGCAATTCATTAAAAGCTTCTGGATCTATTGTAAACTTCTGCAGTTCACGATAATCCAGTTCACTACCAAAAGATGAGTTATTGAGCCGCTTCATATAAACACTATCAGGTGAAGCAGCTACAATATAGCAATATTCATGTTCTTCACTTATATAAATTTTAGACAAATCCGGTTTGATCTGAATTTGCGTATCAGATCCTGCAAGAGCATCCATCTCTTCTGCAAACAATTCCTTAAATGCTGGTGTGAATTTTGGAAATACAGTAAGCATCTCCTTATATTTAGCAAATGCATCAGAATGACTGCTAAATATAACATTTTCAAACGTCTTGAGAATGGATGGTTTCCAGTGAACATCTAGATGGTCAGCGGCATCCAGGAACTTAATAATACTAGAGTAAGTAGTGAAGTCATCTCTTAATTCATTCCCAATAACAAAGAATACGCTAGTTGCAATCATTCCCTCTGATTTAATGCAACAGACAAAATCTCCGCGATGCCAGTAGTCCACCTGGCATTTATCAAATACTCCATAGATAACTGCTGAAAAACCAGGGCAAAAATCATGCTTCTCCAGCTCAGCGAACAATAAGTTACAATCAACACATAAATTCATAATGTTGCCTCCTTTCGAAATCCCAATCCAAAAAACTGCTGATATGAAATGATTTAATCCCTTTTCGCTCTGCTTCGCGGAGAAATGGAATCGTGTCATCAACAAATACCACATCTTGCAAGCTAATATCATGATCCTTACAGTATTGCAAAATGGTATCTGCTTTCGATTTATCTTCCGACACAAGTAAACGTTCTGTGATACTTGGATAATACTTGTCCAGCCAGAGCTGTTTATCATCCATTTCTTTCTGTACCTGGCAGTGCCCCATTACAATGTTCTGCTTCGCGCCACATGTAGACAATACCATCTGCATATGATAAGATGGTTTTCTCTTGAGAAAAACCCCATCCTCAATTTCTTTTAAACTCATACCGTTATCAGTACCTTCCGGATCTGAAACATGCCCGTTAAACCGGTATTCCGCTAAAGTGCCGTCTATATCCCAGAATATGTATTTATTTCGTAAATTTATCCCCCACCCAGGATCAGGGCTGATCAACATTTTTTCCAAATCTGTATTTTGAAAGCAATTAACCAAATTAACAATTTCCATAGGAGAAAATGTTGTAAATCCCATTTTTTCAGCATTTCCGAGATTTTCATAGTAGTCATCAACAAGAGCAATCTGGCTTTCATGAAATCCATTAACCTCTGCAATGGTTGATAATTCAATCATCTTCTGTTCTTGACTGGATACACAATAATTCTCTAATGAATACCCATAGTTTTCTTTGACCCATTCGATTTTTCTTTCCGCGGCTTTACAATCATGTACTCCACTAATCAATCCCATAGAAATGTTCTTACAGGCGAGATAATCCATGAATTTCTTTAATTGTAAATTCGGTTTCGAGGTATTCCATAATTCTTTACTTCCAGAATGCACGTTTATCATATATTTCATCAGATGATCGCTTATGCGATGTCCTTGACTATGCACAGCCAATGTATCATCAAAGTCAAACAGCACCATTTTTAAATTTTCCAACTTATTCATTAAAATCCCCTTCCAACCGTACTTTGCAACAAATAACACTTTCTACCTAAAAAATCTTCATCTGCTTGGGTCCATAAATCTCTTCCAAATAAATCCAATATAATCACCTCTAATTCAACAAATTATCTCTCACATATCCTGCAATGGAAAATCGTAATCTTGTGCAATCTCGGCAGTATCAGTAGGTCTCTATTTAGATATTTCATTAAATAAATTGACAACCTGCATTGGGGAAAGAGCAACGAAACCTTCACTTTCTGCTTTTTCAAGATTGGGATATAAATCGTCGATAATAGCAATCTGGTTTTCATGAAGCCTGTTAACCTTTGCAAGGACCTTAAGTTCAATAATCTTCTGTTCCTGACTGGATACACAGTAATTTTCCAGTAAGTAACCGTAATTTTCTTTAACCCATTTGATCTTTCTTTCCGCAGTCTTACAATCACGCACTCCGCTAATTAAACCCATAGGGATATTCTTATAAGCAAGATAATCCATGAATTTCTTTAACTGCAAATTCGGTTTTGATTTATTCCATGATTTTGGAAATGTTTCACCTGAATGAATATATGACAAATATTCCATCAGTTCCTCATAAGAATCTGAGCGATGACTATGTATACACAGCGTATCATCAAAGTCAAACAATACCATTTCTAAATTTTCCAACGTATTCATTAAAATTTGTTCCTCCTTAAATGCATTTTTGCAAGAATAATCTAATCTTTGGCTTCTGTATTTTTAGGAAAGAATAATGAATTAATAGCCTCAGATTTTTCTATTACAATTCTTGCAGGATACCCATTCTGAATTACCCATAAATACTATAATGACGCTCAAAACAATAAGCATGACAAACCTCTTTAATTCTAACAAAACTTAGATAAGAGTAATGAAATACATAGTAATAGCTTCCTATTTTGATATCAAATAGACTTTTCCATTCTTAAATTTGATATCATAATCTTTTAATTTAATGCCATCAATATCAAACTCATCACTTGTCGGTTCACCATCTATTACAATCTTCGCTTTACCAGATGCGGCAAGTTTATGTAATTTCTCTTCCTGCTCTTTTCTTGTTTGCTTTTTTGGATTAGCTTGTTTTTCTGTCTCAACTACCTGATTCTGCTGTTCCGTATCAAGTTGTTCTACAAATTTGTGTAGTTCAGCAGTGGCAGAACCCGCTGCATACTGTCCAAAAACATAAATAAAAACGAAAAACAATATCGTCAACAATGTCACAATAAACTTTGCAGCAGGACTTAGAACATTACCAAATACTATATCAACTACAAATAATGCGGCAATAGCTATAATTATCAATACAACGTTATTCATGATTAAAACCTCCAAGTGCTGAAATCCCTGTTATAATATCAGCAATGGCCAAAGACACGGGACAAATGCAGATCAGCAGACCGCTTTTTCTCATCCTTAACTTATAGAATGCAATCTTCACAAACAAGATAATACAAAGAGTCAATAAAATTAAACCATCTACAAGTAAAATCAAAGGTACAATTTTCATGAGTCTTTATTCCTCCCATTTCCTAAACTGTCACATAATTTTCTCACAGGACACTTAGTACAAACTTCTGGGTGCTGTAATGTGTCTTCAGCACAGTTCAAGCAAACCTTATTGATTGCACTTAATAAATCAGATGCTCCTGTAGTAATAACATGTAAATCAGACACTTCCTTTATCTCTGGATAGCTTTCAAGATCAAATAAAAATTCTGCATGATGCTCTAATCTTTTAAACTCCTGAATATCCTGAGAATCATCAACAGAGATCTTCGCTGAAATATAAAAATCTTTCATAATAATCACCTCAAATTAATCTTTCTGTAAATGCTTCTTTGCCTTGAAAGCACTCCGGAACACCAATAATGGTGATGTATCTAAATGCCATTCCTCGAAACGATACTTCTGCCTAATATCCGGATATTTGTTTCGATCGACCTCAGAGAAAAACATCTCAGCCGGGCGTGCAAAAACATCATAATTGACATGCATTTCAGTATCTTCATACAATGCCTGATACAAAACAAGTATCTCACCAGTTTCTGTATGTTTAGCAAAACCTAAAATAGCATACATGTATTTCGTTCCAGGATCTTGCAAAGTTTCCCTCTTGAAATGCCTAACAATATCACCAGTTTTGAAAGTTCTGTCATTGATAGTTAACTGTCTCATAAACAATTCCTCCTATTTTAAAAAGCCTGTTAGATATTACTCTAATAGGCTTTGAATGTATATTATTATATTTTCATACGACAAAATATTGTGGCTCCACATCTGTTAAGAAAATACTATCTTTTCACAGAATCAAAAGTATTATCAATTTTCGAATCATCATGCGCTTGGCTTTGTCAAGATAATCGTATGGGACCTCCCCTTCACGTTCATACTCATTCACAAAATTATGAATCTGACTTGTCAAACACACTTCTAAAGCGAGAAGATCACTTATACTGTTTGTTTTATCCATTGACAACTCTTTAACCAGAGAATTGAGTTTCAAATATTTTTGCAGTCATATCCCTACCTGGAACTGCATATACAATATTAGCAACGCAAGCAGTGCTGAAAATTTCATGCATTAAAGTTACTACCTGCTTTGGGTCCTGCCCAAATACTCCGCAACCGAAAGCACCAAGAATTAATGTGTCAACATCCTGATCATTAACAATATCTCGAATAAAAAGTAAACGATTTTTCAGAACTTCAGTATTTTCTGCATCGCTAACATTCTGATATTTCTGTGCAGCATACTTATTTGGAGCAGCACATGTTAAAATGTCTGCTTTAGCAGCATGCTCGTCAGTTTCGAATATAACATCTGGCGTGTATAAAGCCCTGTCTGTGTACAGTGCACGATTAAGCAATTTCTTATTTGGTTCATAGTAGATATCACGAAAACTATCAAGCACTGGATATAAAGTTGAATCCATACAAAGACACTCTTCCTGAGCCTTACTACCTTTTAAAAACATTCCACCAGGATTTTTAAATGATGCAAAATTTAAAGCAGCGATTTTATCTGAGCTTCTAATACTGGAAATATAAAAAATTGCAGTTACTGTATCCATCGCCAAGAAAGACTGTCTAGGAGTACCGGCCGCAATTGACCGATGTAAATCCTTTGCATCGTATAAAACTGTATTTGCAATCTGCACCTTGATGTTGTCTGCATACTTAGAAGAAACATAATCTAAATGTTTCTTAGCTTTGACAGAACGTGCAGCTTTATCATTCCAATATCTAGCATTTCTGTTATCCATATTAGTCCTCCTTTTATTTACTCAATCTGCAATCAATGAGTCCAAGGCCCATCTGAAATGCTTCTACAGACTGATGTGATCATTGAAATCTTACACAGGCACTCTTGTAACTCAATGTCATCCTTTTCCTTCTCTTTTCTTTTGTGTTCTGCCAGTAGCTGTTTATCCTCAGTACTTAGTGACGAATACCATTGGTCATATAAATACTTACTAAAAGCCTGCGGCATAAAAAGTCCGCAAATATAATACCAATGTCTTCGTTTCAATTCTGCCATCCATGCCATATTATCTCTCCTTTGGTTAGCGTGAAAAAAGACGATCACGATATTGACATGCTGCAGTCGCGAGTGTAGAAATATTACGTAACCCTTGTTGTAACTCACGATACTCTTTTTCTCTCTTCTTCTGCACTTTCTTTGCTAAACGCTGCTTAACTTCTTCACTTAATGATGCGTACCACTCATCGTATAACTGTCTACTGAAAATCTCTGGCATAAAAGTTCCGCAAATGCAGTACCAATTTCTGCGTTTCAATTCAGCTGCCCATGCCATACTAAACCTCCAATCCCTGTGGATTGACCACAGTTTCTTTCAATTGGTGCAATATTAACTACATACCCGATTTCTTTTTCGTTGTCACAAATTTCCATTGTACCGCCTGCACAAAATACAAATGAGAACCGCTTGTCATCCAATTCAAGTAATTTAATTAAATGATCCGTGAGTTCATTTAAGTTCCGTGCATCTTCTTTTGATTCTTCAATACGTGACATTCCATTACTCCTTCTAAAGAAACTTAGTTTCAAAGTGTTACTAGCATACTCTCCATACACCATCTGGTCTTAACTGTGCAAACATTAATAATCCGCACAAGGCTCTTTTAGCATTTCCTTCCGTTGCCTTCCAATAATCTTCATCTGCATCATCTTTTAAGGATGCTATGATTTTCTTTAATGGTTCAATTGTTTCAGCACCAGTTCTTCCGTCAAGATAATATGCATAACTATGTGAATCTCCTTCGCCTATTCCAAGTTCTTTCTTCTTTCTATCTATAATGTCAGAATAATTATAAGTAATATTAACTGTCATTTCCGTCGTACCACTGACACAATACGTTCCACCTTTTATGTCATGTTTTTCCTCTGTTTCTAAAACTTCATTTGTGACCGGATCACATAAATCAAAATCCCAACTCATACTAAAATCTCCTTTTCCTAAGTCTCTAACTTATATAATAAATCAAACATTGCTACATACCTGCCCTGATTCCGTACCTTGAGTTTCTCGTTGCTATTTTGCATTGCATCATCATAATCTCTGTTTACTTTTTTAAGCTCTTCCGTAATAATCTCAAGAATTTCATCCTTTGTCTTACTACATGCATATATTTTATTACACTTCTCTTCATACTCTTTACTTTTAGTAGTATTCATTTCTAATACTTCAATATCATTTTCCCAAAGGATATCTACAAACCTAATGGCCATTTTTAACGGAATTTCCATATCCATCATAATCTGTAGATGCTGCCACTCATCCCATGTTAGTAAACTACCTTCTTTTGCTTTTGCAAACTCAAGTAACTGTCCATCCTTATATTCAAAAAAATCTTCATCAACCAAATGTTGCACTGCCAAAGAAGTCAGCCATTCATTGATAATTTTCAGCTCATCATTGTTATATTTCATGAATTCGCACCTTCCCAAAATCTTAGTTTCATCAGTCATAATCGTAGTCGTTATAGTCACAATCTACACAAAATATGCAGCTGATGTTTACTCCAAAATTTGTAACCAAAATGCCACTGTACTAAACCTCCAATCTCTATGAATCAACCCCAGTCTCTTTCAATTGCGAAATCTTCCATTTTTCAAATAGCTCATAATCACGCTTTCTAGGGTGATGACACCAATATAACTCCTTTAGTAAAATACCTTGCAAACCGAGAACGGTATAGCCTTGACCAATAATATCAGCAAGATACTGCCCAAGTGTTAATAAATCTACATCTTTTGATTGAATGTAGTCATAATAGTATCTCCCTCCAAGTTATCAGTACATGGTTTGCAGTAGTATTATGATTTCAATGATTTCTCATATTTTATTGTTGTCTCGACTAGCTTATCAACAAGATATTGCTCTCTAGTGAGTACTGCATTTTCAACATAATGTGATCTCATATTATTTAATAGCTCTTCAGAATAATCAAGCATAGGGCTCTCAGTATAATACATTTCACGCAAATCTATACCAAACAGACCAAGCCATGTTCTAAACTGATTGAAGAATCTATGATATAATAGACTAAAGTCCTTTTTAGTTATGCTATCATTAACCAGCTCCTCTGCAAGTTGCGTTTGTGCTGTGCAATGCTGAAACCATAACTTCTTCAAATACTTCTTCCGCAGATGGGTATATGCCTTGAATTTCCAAAAACTACCATCTGGTGATATCTCCAAACAATAAGTACATGGGAATTTATAAGATGCAAGAAAATCTTGTGCACTTGGCCAGCTTACTGCTGGATGCGTATGTATAATGACAATATCTGTATGATTAGCTATAAACAATTTCATATCTTCTGAAGTTGTTACAATATTGTCCCTCGTGGTCTCATGCTCCAGGCAATACTCACCTGTTTCTGTATCGATTGTACACAAACTTTCGCGTTTGTCGTCTTTGTGTGCGTCTAACATTATTGTGATCACCTTTAATAAGGTCTCTGTGCATTCTGATGACTCACCAAGACTGTACAATGCTTGCATAAAATCAGTATTCGTACTTAATTCGTTCATCGCTCTTTCTCCTATACCTTCAAGCGTCTCCATTAGTGAGATCTCCTACCCACTGTAGCATTTCAACGATTCCCTTTAAATCTGGTAATAGCATGAAGCATATATTATTGCTCTTGTGCTCATGTACAGCATCCCACATTTTTGTATTAACTGCATATAAGCCAATGCTTGCAAGAAAGAGCATAAGCAACAGCAAGAATATTGTAGCAAACAACATAAAACCAATGTTAATGTCAAACCAAATCTCTGCAACAAATGATACTGCACTAATAATTAAAACAGATAGAGCAAAAGCAGTTATTAAACAACCGAATATACGCTGAAACCATACATTTGTTAATAATTTTCTAACCATAATAGTATCCTCCTATTTCCCGTTATATCTATTACAATTTACCTCTCATCAAGCCAATGCCACAAAAGATAAACTATAAGTGCCAAAAGAAAACCAATAATAAGTTGCACAGCTGGCCATGCCAATGGCAGAGCAGCGCTATCAATGCAGTTAATTATATCGTAAAAACCTTGTCATCCATATTACTTTCCTTTCTCGATTCCAATAATTACATATCCAGGCATCAATCCATACTCCTCAGCATCACGTAATGTATATGTAACATCCAGAGTGATCTCGCGTCCTATGCACTTACAGCATGTAAGTGCACGCAATCTTGAACAATCATCAACTTTCGCACAATCACCATCTTTGCGCAATTCAAACTTTTTACGCTATTCAGCAACTGCATCAAGATACCTGGTACTATTTTCTTTTTAAACTCTTTTCATGTGTGTACCTCCAAATCATTACTGTGTTATACAAATGTAAATCATTTAAAGATGTTTTAAATAACTTGCATTTGTATACAAAGCAATATCAAAAGATGATGAAGCTCTTACACTTTATCATCTCACTATTTATTCAAATCATATTGCATGTCGCTCCATCCAATGAAGACAACATTAATTTCTCTTACATTTAAAAACCTCATCGCTGATTTTATATCTGATTAAGATCCCATTCTGTAAATCCAATGATACACTGACATCGCGTTCAGTTTCATTCAACGAATAATAAGACTCTTCCAAAGATGAGTAAAACTCTGGATCTTCGCTCGAATTCTTTTGAACAAAGATTACTGATCTGTCATCTATCCTATGCTTTAAGTCTCTTAATATCATAATTCTCACTTCTCAGTAATATGCTATCACACTCATATAGTAAACTCATTTTACATACTGTTTTAGCCATTCAGAAACAATGTGCTCATCTTGTTCGTCTGCTTTTAATGCTTTGCTACGCGAAATCAGGAAATAGTCCCATGCCTGAAACTCTCCCATATCAAGAGCATTACACGTACAATCGACATATTTCCATGACTTATTATAATAAACACGATTCCAAGCATGACAATCACTCATAAGAATGTTGTTCTTTATATTATTATAGTTACACAGCATTGAAAATGTTGCTGCGTATCAATAACAAATTGCACTCTTATCCAGAAACACACTGCAAATACTCTGCGACATATCAACATCATCATTATTTAGATCTGTTATTGAATAATCATAGCTTGTTTTCTTTATAATAATGTCATGCATCTTACACATTTTGCTTTTGACTGACTTAGCTTTTACTATCTGCTTCTGCCAAGATCGTAGTGTCTTAAACATTTTGTTTTTGGTTGCTATTCGTAGCTTGCCATCAGCAAATTTTGGGTATGTACATATCCCAGCTTCTTCTGATCCGTCAGGATATGTTATATGTAATAGATAATTGGGCAAGAAGAAGTATTGTGGATTATCAAAGCGTAGCAGCAAATAAGTCTCTTCTGCTTTTGCATATGATACGGATGTTAATTTCTGTGAATCTATGCAATATACATCAATATTCTGAAACTCTACAATATCGTTGTCTGTTACAAGTGCGTCATTACATGCATCGACCCATGCTTGATATAGTTCCTGCTGTTCATTGTCTAAATGATCGTAATACCATCTAGATGAATAGTCATTGTATTGACTAGTATATTTTAAATCACCAGTCGCTGCCCATGCAGTACTTGTGTCTATTAAAATAATTGTGGAAAATAATATTGCAGCTAAAAATAATGAAAATAACTTATAAAAATATTTTTTTCAAATTGCACCTCCAAAAAACAAAAACCACTGATATGATTCTGCCAGTGGTTTTTGTTATCTTATTTTTTCTTATTCTTCACAAGACTCATAAAACCCATGAAAAAGAATAAAGGCTAAGAGTCTTTGTAACCATACACTCATTGTAACACCTCCTAAATTTCCAATTTCTTAGGTGAGCTACTCTTTTCCAGTTCTTTACGCATCTTTCTCATCTGATCACTATTGAATTCTGGTTTTGCATACACTGAAACGTCTAGATTTCTCTCTAAACCCTGGCGAATCTCTGCCATCTGATCCCGTGTATACTTTGGTTTCGCATACGCTGAAACATCAAGGTTTTCCTCTAAACCACGACGAATCTCTTTCATTTGATACTCATCATACTCTGACTTTACGTAAATTGTAACATCAATGTTTCTCTCCAAACCTCTACGAATCTCTGCCATTTGATACCGTGTATACTTTGGTCTTGCATAAATGGAGACATTTAGGTTTTCCTCTAAACCACGACGAATCTCTGCCATTTGATCCCAGATGTATTCTGGCTTTGCGTAAATGGAGACATCTAGGTTTCTCTCCAAACCCCGGCGAATCTCTTTCATTTGATAATCATCATACTCTGACTTTGCATATGCTGAAACGTCTAGGTTTCTCTCAAAACCCAAATAAATCTCTCTCATTTGATCATGATCAAAAACGGAAAGATCCATATCGCTTTTTACTTCATTGTGTTCTAACCAAAACTTTGCCATATTAAATTCCTCCTAAAATTGCATTTTCTTTGGTGTATTACCTGATGCATTCTCAAACTTGAGTGAATAACTTCCATCTGACCCAGCGTAAACTCCTTATACATAATACTGGACTTAATACATTGCACTAAAAACACAGTTCCTTAATCATAGTCATCGGATTCATTTCAATCCATGCTTTTTTGATGCTACCAAGCAAGATACAAACAATAAGAAAAGCAATTAGCCAAACGGCTGCTACCACAATAACACAACAAAATAAAAAAGCAGACATTGTAATTAGCCCCTTCTTAAAACCATAAGTAAGCAGAATCATTACAAAAACTATCAAAAAATAAGGTAAAATTCCTTTGGATTCTTTATCAAATTTCATATGCAAACCTCCATTCTTAAAACAGCATCTTCTGTGGCTGCCTGTCATCCTTAACCACATCGGAAAACTGTTTAATTGAATACACTGCTTCACACTCACGTTTCGTACTACCGCACAAACCTTCCGCACCAGATCTGTTCATAATGCGTTTGCCATTGATTTCTGGGCAGTTTAAAGAACCACCATTAATACACTCAATTTCTGGAACTTCAGACTCACCATAACTTCCAATACTGAAATTCAATACTCTTGAATGGCAATCAACTTTTACGCCATCAACAATTATTTTATTCAAAGAAGGCCCTCTACCAGGCTCCCAACGACCATAGCTCATACCTGTATGTGTTTCAATACCAATGCAGGCCTGCATTCCTTCTGAGCACTCAAGTGTTAGCATTCCAGATCCTTTAATAGTTAATGTGCCACTTGCTTGCAATGGGCAACCTGTAGTGACTATGCTGTTATCACCAGTTACTTCAACGACGGCATCTTTTCCAGCTTTATATGAATGCTTTAGATGAGTGTTATTAAACTTGGTACCTAAGGCATTCACTAACTTCTCATCGTCAGTGTCTAAAACAAAGTCATCTGAAAGACGATAGATAATGCAATTGAATCTTAATGGATCTGCTGGAAAATAATCACTGCAAATAGCTATGCAATCATAAATTGAACATACAGGACATTTCATGTCACTAGCCTTACTAACTTCTTGCAATGTTAGTGTGCTGCCAGAAGAAAACTTTCGAATAGTAAAGTGTGGAAATGCAACTTTAAAGCAATTCAAGGATTTTAATAATTTAATGGAACGCATAAAATCATCTACCTTAAAAGTACCGTTGAAATTACAATTATAATTATTGAACCTATCAAAATCTTCCCCGTAAGCCTCTATTAAAACTTTATGTACATCAGAAGAATCAAGACATAACAATTTTGCAACTAAATCACTCGGTTTGCCATCAAACTTGTCATAATCAATAATATTTGGAGATCCTGTAGCATTCAAGAAATTAATTGTAGAGATACTCCAAAACGCTCTTTGCATTAGTTTATGTAGCGCATCGGATGAAGGATTAAGATTGCTGCAACCAGCAACAATATCATAATTGAGCCCTTTTTTTAAACCTAATGGTAGTTCAGTTAAATCTTTTAAATCTGCAAAAGTTCTGTACAGCAATGGAACTTCTGGCACTTTTTCTACAGTTGTCCCATTCTCAATTGGTCCAACATACTTAATTGAATAATCCTGCTCAAGTTCTCTTTTTTCAATAACTTCAGCCGGTATCTCAAAAATCTCCCAATTAGGAGAATCACCCACTGCTTCTTTCCATTGTTTTAATGTCCACCTTTTGTCTCCCATGATTTAATTCTCCTATGAATTTATTCAAAATGCAAAATTAATACATTTATTAAAACTTTAATTTAGTTGGTATATTGAGATTTACATCATGATTAGTAGTAGCATGTAAGTCCCTGTGGCAAGGAGTTTCGTAATTAAGAGCTGCACAAATCTCATCAGGGATTGACGACATTGGTAAAGCAATGTCGCGCTTCACTGCTTGGATCTGTGTCTTAAGTCTAGTTTCCTCGTCTACAAGCGCATCAACTTTATTAATAGCGCATGCTATTTCATAAATATTGTGGTCTTCATATACTTTTATGACCTTGTCATATTCACGTCGATCTGGACAACCACAGCAAACCATACGTTCACTAGGGCTGCACTTTTCACATGGATTGTCTGGCAGTGTTTCTTTTAAAAGCTTTAAATCTTCATTATCAAAAGAATATTCTCTCTTCTCTATTACTTTCATAATATACCTTCTTTCTAACTGTAATTTCATTTCTCTTGTGCCTAATTAAGATTACTAGTTGCAATATTCATCACATTTATATTAGAATTCCATTTTACTTGGAGTTCCTTCGTTTTTCTTTGAATGCAACTTCTTAAACGTTTCGACTACACTACGATGAGTCAAACCATATGTATACCTCTCATTTTCCGGAATTGAATCATATATCTTTTGATCATCATCGGACCAATCATCACGCTCTTCTGGATCAAAAACCTTTTCCTTTGAGTGCATGAAGAATGCAAGTTTTACATTATTTATAGAAGTACTGCGTCCACAGTTACAACAAGTAATCATACTATCATAATCTGAAGTTCTCTTATAATATGCAAACTCTAAACTGCCACATGTACAAGCATCCTGCTGTTCAAATTCAATGAAGTGTGGTTTCCCGTCAGCACCAACGTACGAATCAAACGAGATAGCTTTATCTATAAAAGTTTCATAATCTGCCCACACTCCAGTCTTTAAAGCAGCATCAGCTTCATCCTTGAAACATATATCAAATTTGCCGCAATTAACGCAACTCAGCCCAACAAACTCTGTTCCATCCTCTGCAACAGCTAATAGATGTACAAAGTAGTGGCAACCGCAGTTACATTTACTAGAATAATGTGGTTTCAACATTAAAATAGGACGTAAGTGTCCTGGCTTATAATATGTACACTGCACACTAGTAATCTTAAAATGTTGATTCTCATCTTTCATAACTTAATCTGGTGCTAGAATATAAATAGTACAAGCCAAAATGAGAAATTCCAAATACACATAAGCATGATACAATAGAGGCATGCTTATCACTCGGATTTCCCCTCTAATCTTTATATACGAATGCTCCATCCGATCCAGCAAGCAGTACTGCCTGCTATCTATCTCTTTATATTGAAATCCAATATCTACTTCCTGTATCTTTGATTGAAGCTGTTCCTTCCATCCGGCACAAGAACTTCTGTTTTTCACAACAGCAAAGTCAAGAAATGCTGTCTGATTATATGGAAATTCCAGGGTATTATAATCCTCTTCCGAAAGATATTGACTTGGTCACATATGCAACTGGATAAACCTCTGAATTTTCATAAATATTCTCTGCGATTTCTTTGTAACCTGGAATATTTTCCTATGAGACAATATGCTCTTTGTAATCTAACCAGCAGTAAGAGATATTTACTCGACTGTTTGGGGCATGAATCCTATCATAGTAGTACTGGAAATCTGGAAGTGGAATATCCTTCTTTT
>ENA-OOZA01000185-OOZA01000185.1-human-gut-metagenome-genome-assembly--contig:-NODE-185-length-34542-cov-3.556413_pt1 | contig 34542 bp, 34 predicted proteins | sample MGYA00241703_ERZ501378 | MGnify/ENA primary metagenome ERZ501378 (study PRJEB25962, sample SAMEA2042916) | human gut metagenome | biome: human gut; feature: human-associated habitat; material: faeces...
ACCGAAGCAATTTGCAGCAGATTTACAGTCTGTCCCCTTTGGCCACTCGGGAATCTGCCCATTTCCATCAGAATGCAAAGCACTCTGACAATTTGGAATTATAGCATAATTTTTATTCTGTGACAAGTCTTTTTTCTTTTATTATTTATCCAGTGCCACCGGATCCCAGCCGTAATCTTTGTAATATTGGATGTCTAGATGATTCTGCTTTACATAATCACGAAGCATTTTTATACGAATTTTTTTATGTGCCTCCGCGGTATCCATCAGTTTCTGCGGATCTACCTGATATCCTTCGCAGAATTCACGAATACTTGTGCCATAGTAAGATCCGTCCCCTGCCACTTCTTTATCCTTAAAAATATAACTGCCATTTCCATACGAAACAAAATGTAACCGTGCAGGCATTTCACTTCCACTGTCACTCATCAGCGTATTTCCGTTCCGGTAGTATGTTTCCCACCAGAAATTCCCAAAAATAAACAGATCATTTCCGGTTCTGACTGTTTTCACAATGACCGGCTCCGGCACATAAATATAAATTCCACCGTTTTCCAGATATTCATACTCGTTTCTGTTTTTAATCATGTAATCACAGACAAGTTTCATAATTTCATCGTCTCCCTGATAAGCAAATTCCGGCAGTCCTGTATGCTGCGTATTCTCTTCCGTCGCAGTTTCCGTCTGTATCTCATCAGAATACGTCTGTACCAAAAGCTTTTCCTTCGAAATTTTCTCCGTGTCATCCGCCGGGCAGGAATACAGTTCATAATCATCTCCACCGATAATAACTAAAGCACTGCGGTACTGTCTGCCAGCCCTATCCGTCCATACAATACACTGCTGACTGTAAACGCCCGTTTCTTTCCCATCTTTACCGGAATTTATCAGACTGTTCCAGTAGTCCCCGTCTGCCATACCAGAAAATGTGTCCAGGGAATTTTCTGCGGAAAACGTTTTCCACTCCCGGTAAACCAGTTCCAGTTTTCGAACATCCTCCGTCACGGAAAGCGCGGATGATACATCAGTCTTTTTAAGATCATACACATACATCTGCGTTGGCTGCTGTTCCTTTTTCTCATTAAAAATATATATCGTGTCTTTCTGCAGCAGCGCACGGGTATGGATACTGTCGGTATTAAAATAATTGCAGTCCATTGCCTGCAGATCCAGTGCCGCCAGAAGCTTTTTTTCCTGCCGTTCATATACTATCAGTGCGCGTTCATTGGCAAATACCACATATTTTTCAGAACATCCTGCCAGTTCCGGTGCATACACTTCATTTTTCAGCTTCAATCCTTCGTCTGCCGTTTTCTTCTGCTGTACCGGAAGTCCGCAAAATTCCCGGATAGAATCCAATAATGCACCATCCGTTGCGGCATTGACACCTACGCCGGTCAACAGGCAGACTGCAATCACACAGGTTCCGGCCAATGCCGCTGCAAATGTTTTCCGGCCATGTGGCTGCCACCCGAATCGTATGACCTGCTTCCGCTTCTGTCCTCTTCCTGAAATTGTACTCTGAAGCCGGTTCCACATCTGCTCTTTCCGTTCCTGATCCGGTGACGTCTGATCAATCGTATATTTGAAAATTTCTTCCCATTTTTCAGGATCACTCATCATTTTATTTTCCCTCCCTTTCCCAATTTTGTGGAATCTCCCCTGCTTTTTTGAGCTCTTCTTTCAATTTCCTGCGTCCTGCAGCAAGCTGCGTCTGCAATGTACTTTCTTTTCGTTTCAGAATCGCAGTCAGTTCCCGTATGGAATAGCCTTCATAATAATACAGATACAGCAGAATCCGGTATTTTGGTTCCAGCGACTCCAGTGCCAGCCACACAACATTTTCCATATGGTTTTCCGATGCAATACCCGGTTCCGGCATCTCTTCGAGTGTACCGCAATGTTTCCGCTCATAACTTTTTAGTACATCTTTGCACTGATTTTTCGTTGCGGTCAGAATCCATGCCGTTTCATGATCTGTGTCCCGGAAACTTATTTTTTTCTCCCAGACTTTCAGAAATACCATCTGTACCATGTCTTCAGCATCACTTTGGCTGCCCAGCATAACCAGCGCCAGTCTATAAACACGATTCACCTGTCGGTTATATAATGCCTGAAAATCTTCCATTGGAGTGTCATTTGTTTTTTTCATGCCTGCCCTCCTGTTTCCAACTATTATATACACGATTCATCATGGGGAAATATCTTTCAGAATAAAATTTTTGAATAATTTCAGATAATAAAAAAGACAGCTTCGAACGCTGCCTTTTAGGAGAAGGTATTTTTACTATGGGGTATAGCAAAAACTATATATAATGTATTGGGGGGTTTTTACAGTGATTATAGTACCATGGATCTACACAGAAGTGTGCACAAACTTCACAAAATTCGCCATTACTTTTTGTGTAATTTGTATATCTTATTTTTAGTCCTCTGCATTTTCCAATGTAAAAAGTGCCTCAAACTCATCACGCTGGATCTTTTCCTTCTCTAAAAGAAGTGCTGCACACTTATGCAGTACATCCATATGCTGGGAAACAATCTCTCTTGCTTTTGCATGGCATTCATCAATAATACCATGAACTTCCTGATCGATCTCTTTTGCAACTTCCTCGCTGTAGCTTCTTGTATGAGCCAGATCACGTCCGATAAATACTTCATCCCCGTCATCACCGTATGTGATCAGACCGAGTTTATCAGACATACCATACTGCATCACCATTGCACGCGCAGTACTTGTCGCACGCTTGATATCATTTGATGCACCGGTTGTGATATCGCCAAAGATGATCTCCTCAGCGACACGTCCTCCCAGAAGTGTCGTGATATCCTGAAGCATCTTGCCTTTTGTGTTGAATATTTCATCATTTTCCGGAAGCGGCATGGTGTATCCGGCTGCTCCCATTCCTGTTGGAATGATGGAAATCGTATATACCGGATCCATATCCGGAAGTACATGAAACAGGATTGCATGACCAGCTTCATGATAAGCAGTTATCTTCTTTTCTTTTTCGGAGATGACTTTGCTGCGTTTCTCGGCTCCGATACCAACCTTGATAAAGGCATGCTTGATATCCGGCTGCGTAATATAGCTCCGTCCGGATCTTGCTGCCATGATTGCAGCTTCATTCAGAAGATTCTCAAGATCTGCTCCGGTAAATCCGGCTGTTGTCTGTGCGATCTGTGCAAGATTCACATCCTCGCCAAGTGGTTTGTCTTTCGCATGGACTTTAAGAATTTCTTCTCTGCCCTTTACATCCGGTCTGCCGACTGCAACCTTACGGTCAAAACGGCCCGGACGCAGGATTGCAGGATCAAGAATATCCACACGGTTAGTCGCTGCCATTACGATGATTCCTTCATTGACACCAAATCCATCCATCTCAACAAGGAGCTGGTTCAATGTCTGTTCTCTCTCATCGTGGCCACCGCCCATACCGGTACCACGCTGTCTTGCAACCGCATCAATCTCATCGATAAAAATGATACACGGTGCATGTTTCTTGCCTTCTTCAAAAAGGTCGCGGACACGGGATGCACCTACACCGACAAACATTTCCACGAAATCAGAACCGGAAATGCTGAAAAAAGGTACTCCGGCTTCGCCAGAACGGAACGCCCGCCTCTCCGGCTACTGCTTTTGCAAGAAGTGTCTTGCCCGTTCCGGGAGGGCCTACAAGGATCACTCCCTTCGGGATTCTCGCACCCACATTTGTGTATTTCTGCGGTGCCTTAAGGAAATCCACCACTTCTACCAAATCTTCCTTTTCTTCCTGAAGTCCGGCAACATTCTGGAAGGTAACTTTCTTGTCATCCGGAAGCATCATTCTTGCACGGCTCTTACCGAAATTCATCATCTTGGCATTTCCACCGCCGCCTGACATCTGACGGTTCATCATAAGAAAAAGAAAAATTACAAGTGCACCGGTAAGAAGTGTCGGAAGAAGTGTCGTCATAAATACACTCTCCTGCGGAACATCTGCAATCTCAGGATGAATATCATAACTCTCCAGAGTATCTTCCGCATCCTTTACATCAGTTACATATACACGTTTCTGTCCTTCACCCTCGATATCCACAACAACAGATCCTGTCGGAACCTCTCTGTTCTGGTATATCTTCGCGGATGTGACCTTTCCGTCCTCAGCAGCCTGTTTCATGCTCTCCATGGAATAGCTGCTCTGTGATGTCACCTGATTATTCAGATAAAAATAACCGGCTACAAGCATCACGATCAATACAAGATACAGGCCAATTCTGCCTGACTGTCTGTTCACCTGCTGTTTTCTCCTTTCAAATCTGGTCTGTCACTGTGAACGTATTCACTAGTCTTCCTGGTCTACTTCAACCACTCCGATAAACGGAAGGTTTCTGTATTTCTGTGCATAATCCAGGCCATATCCGACAACAAACTCATCCGGAATGTTGAAGCAGCAATAATCCACTTTAACGTCTTTGACTCTGCGTTCCGGTTTGTCCAGAAGTGTGCACAGATGGATGCTGTTTGGATTTCTGCCTTTCAGGATATCGATCAGATAGCTTAAAGTTCTTCCTGAGTCAATAATATCCTCCACGATCAGAACGTCCTTACCGATCAGCGGCTGATCCAGATCCTTTACGATCTTTACGACGCCGCTTGATTTGGTATCATCACCATAACTGGAAACAGACATGAAATCGAGAGACACCGGAACAGTAATTCTCTTTGCCAGTTCACAGGTAAAAAATACGCCACCCTTCAGGACACAGATCATATGGATCTCTTTTCCTGCATAATCCTTGCTGATCTTTGCTGCAATCTGTCTGATTCTTGCATCCACTTCTTCTTCACTAAGTAAAACCCTGATTTTTTCGCTCATTCTAAGTTTCCTCCTTGGTATGTAATTTCCAGCACCTTCTCTGTCTGAGAAGTAATCTTATACCGTTCGCTGATCCTGCCCCCTACGATCCAGAGTATTTCATCCTTTGCAGCCACAAGAGGGATTTCCTGCCGTATCTCGCCCGGAATCTTATCGTCGATCATACAGCGTGTCAGCTTTTTGCGTCCGCCCGACTGATTAACGGTCATATAATCTCCGCTTCTTCGCGTCCGGACAGACAGTTCGCAATTTATTTTATCACAATCAAACCATTTCGTATACTTTTTTTCTAAAATCTTCTCTCCCGAATATGGAAAAATACAGGTTCTGAAAGTTTCATTCTCCCAGATTGTATCTCCTTCCATGTTCAGTACCTGTGCTCCTTCCGTTCTCTCCGAAGCTTCTTCTGTTTTCTTTTGAAGTTTTACTCCTCCATAACAGCGCAGAGCCTCCACACCATAAGGAAGACTGATTTTTCTTCCGCTCTGATTTTCGTAAAGCTTCTGCACCTGTCGAATATGTCCCGCTGTAAGATCATTCCTGTACCCGCTTAACCGCTCCAGAATTTCTCTTACCGCATAATTCTGGAGAATTATTTCTTTTGTAAAAAAGTCTTTGTCCAGAAGATACGTCCCGTCTTTTCCTGCACAGTTATCTGCCAGTTCTTCCGCTTTTGTTTTAAAATACTCTTCTGCCTGCCGGAACAGCTCGGATGCTTCAGCCATATGTGAAACAGCTTTTGCATTTATTTCCTGCGTCATCAGCGGCAGAATATGATGCCGGATACGATTTCTCGTATAATCATCCTCAAAATTGCTGCTGTCCATTACCGACGGAATTCCTGTCTCTTTTATATAATCGACAATTTCATCCCGTTCTAAACAGATAACCGGACGGATAAATTCACCATTAACCGGTTTCAGAGCAGCCATTCCACGGATGCCGCTCCCTCTCGCAAGATGATGGAGCATTGTCTCGGCAACATCGTTTTTGTTATGTGCAAGTGCGATCCGTATGTCACCATCAGAAGATGTACATTTCTTTTTTTCCTCTTCAAATGCCGCCCTTCGGACCTTCCTGCCTGCTTCTTCGGTTCCCATCTTCCATTCTGCTGACAGACAGGGCACATCATAACTATATACGCAGCACGGGATTTTCCATTCTCTGCAGATCTTCTGCACCGTTTTCTGATCCCGCAGTGCTTCCTTTCCACGAATGCCGTGATTTACGTGTACTACACGCAGAAAAAAATTATATTCTTTCTGAATTCTCCGAAGGATATCCAGCATTACCATTGAATCGGGTCCACCGGAAACTCCTGCTATCACAGTGCATCCCTGCTTTATCATTTCTGTTTCTGCAATATACTGTTTTACTTTCTGTAGCACCTGTTCCTGCATTTACTCTTTTCTCCCGTGCTTTTATTTTCGAACTACACTTGCAACCAGAACCGTCATATCATCTCTTGCCCGGTAATCGCTGTATCCCAGCACACGTTCAAGTATCCCTCGGCTCACTTCGCGCGGTGTCTCATCCTGAATATCCATGATGATTTCTTTCATTGTTTCTTCTTCTCGCTCTGTCGGAAGAGCATCCAGTACCCCGTCCGTCATCATGATCAGATAATCTCCATGATAAAGTTTCCGCGAAGCCATATCAAAATCCATCCGCTGTACCAGTCCTGCCGCAAGGCTTTCTGATGAAATTGCCTCTACCCAGTGGTCACGTTTGATAAATGTGGATGCCGCTCCTGCTTTAAGGAACTCACAGATTCCCGTATAAAGATCGACTGCACAGATATCTACCGTAGAAAACATTCCCTCCTGCCCTTTCAACACAAGCGCCGAATTTACCATGCGGGCTGCCGCTTCCTGTGTAAAGCCGGATTCCAGAAACTGTTCCAGAAGCTCCACGACGATTTCACTTTCCCGGCAGGCATCCATGCCGGATCCCATCCCGTCAGAAAGGCACATCACAAACTTTCCGCCATCTTCCTGTCGGCAGATATAGTTGTCACCTGATACTTTTTCTTCTTCTCTTGTCAGTCTGGATATTCCATACAGCATCTGATAACTGACATCTTCCACAAAATGGACTGTGTGAAATTCACCATTTACAATACAACGGCTGCCGGCAGATGACGTCATCGGTGACTCACATATCTCAGAAAGCACCTGCGAAACATCCGTCACGGAAACACACTGACCGCTTCTGGCACGCATATTAAGAAAAATCTGCCGCCGTCCCTCTGCCTTATCCATCACCCATGCCTGTTTCAGGATCACGTGACGCCTGCGAAGCATCCTGCGCAGTTCTTCCTGAAATTCCGGCTCCGCAGGTGAAATATCATAAAGATCACTTGCCACCATCTCCATGATCCCGGCTATTTCTGTCAACTGTTGTGCGACGGCAAGTCTGCTCTCGATCATACGGTTTGTCCACACCAGATTCTGTTTTTCATTTCGAAAATTACGTCGTATTACATCCAGATACTGGTAGGTTTTCCCACATAGTTCCGACCACTGTGTACGGAGTTCGTCAAGTTTTTCTTCATTACCAGCTTCCATTGCCCGTACAATACTCTCCACACCTTTACACAATTCGGTCGAGCGGTTTCCCCAGCACAATTCCCGATGATAACAGTTCGCACATACCTGAGCGTTCGTCTCCACCAGAATATTATCGATCTGACCACTGCTTAAAAATTCTTTTTTATATGGCATTCCATAAAACGTATCTGCAAGCTTCTGAAACGAGGCTGCATAACGCTCCACCTTTTCTTTCTGGGGATGCTCTTCACACAAAGAAAACGCTTCTTCTTTTTTTGACATTCTCCCCGTCAAAATAGTTTTTGCCATGTCCCGCAATATCAAAAGTACACTGATCACGAGCATGGCAATTATCCATTCCTGCATATATTCCCCTCCCCTAATACTTTCCTAGAAAAATATTATAAGAAGGTTTCTTTAAAATATCTGTCAAACAAAGGCGGCTGTCAAGAAAAACTTTTCTGCAAAATCTGCTTTATTTCTTAGGTTACTTTTCTTCTTCAAAAACGATCTCGTTTCCCTTGACGAGACCAAGCTTATCTCTCGCAACTTCTGCGATATATTCATCAGTCTGCATGTATTCCTTCTGCTCGTCGATTTCTTTCGTCCGGTCCTGCTCATCCTCAATGGATTGCTGCAGCGCTGCTGCCTTCGCATCATACACTGCAATACGGGCTTTCAGATTATTACTCTGCATCGTCAGCCCGACCAGAAGAATCAGAACAACGATAGCGATTGCAGCCATACCTAAATAGTTATTCGCTATTTTTTGATTGCTTCTTCTCTTTTTGGATTTTTTCAAAACGCCTGCCCCTTCTAAATTTCCTATTACGCTTCTTTAAATGCCTATGTATTAAAATACTACATCTTTTTACCGGAAATAGCAACCGATTTAACAAATAATTTGCAAAAAAAGCACCAATTAGCGCACCGGGCAATAAAAACAGTCGAAGTTCCCCGTAATTGCATCGAAACAACGCAAAAAACAGTAGAAATCCTGCTGCCAGCCAGTATAAAAAGTCTGTCACCGATCTGATTCCGCGTCTCCCGAAAAAGTGATATAAAAGGCCACAGAATATCCGATACGCGGCGCACAGCATCATGCCGCTCATAATCGCGCGAAGAAAAAGAGCAGTCTCAAATTTCATGTAACTGCTCATTTCAACGGAACATCCTTTTCAAAATAGATTCGTCTTTTTTGTGTGCATTCCTGGTAAGGTACGAAAGACTGTCCACACGTCCCTCCACCTCGGCATCACCCTTTTCCAGGTTCAGGTTTCGTACGTGAAGCTGTTCGCCTTTCAGAAGTATTTTACCCGCTTCCGAAAGAAGAAGTACCTCATTTTCATTAAATGAATGAATTTCCTGTACTCCGGTGATCACTGCCTTCTTTCGGTTTTCCAGCAAAACGCGATGTATCCCGGCTGACTGTTTCTCTTCCATCATGATCATCCATTCAGAATTTCCTTACTAAAAATGTATGCACACTTCATGACAAATAGACGTCTTACGTATAAATCGTATCCTTTAGAGATAACGGAAAAGATTTTCTGCATCTTCTTTGCGCACGGTATCTTTCACATCAAGAACTTCCACTTTTACATTTTTACTTCCAAACTGAATTTCAACTATATCTCCTGCCTTCACCTGTACAGATGCCTTCGCCGGCTTATCATTGACCAGCACACGTCCTGCATCACAGGCTTCGTTGGCAACAGTTCTTCTCTTGATCAGTCTCGAAACCTTCAGATATTTATCAAGTCTCATGTCTGCCTCCCAAATATATTTATGTATAAAAGAAAAAGGGGAACTGTACGTTCCCCCAAGATACATCTTTAATTATGCATTTACCATGTCTTTCAGAGCTTTACCAGCTTTGAATTTCGGTGCTTTAGAAGCAGCGATTGTCATAGTCTCGCCTGTCTGTGGGTTTCTTCCTTCTCTTGCAGCTCTTTCGCTTACTTCAAATGTGCCAAAGCCTACAAGCTGGATTTTTCCACCTTTTTTTAATTCATCTGCTACAACATCAGTAAAAGATTTTAATACAGCCTCTACGTCTTTCTTGGAAAGGTTTGTTTCTTTCGCCATAGCTGCTACTAATTCTGTTTTATTCATGGTGTTCCTCCTCTAAAAACCTCATTCTTATTTATTGCGTAATGCTACCCGGCATAAGCACGCTATCTACTATATATATACTCTTTTCGTCAAATTGTCAAGGCTTTTCCGATCACATCTGATTCTCATGTGCTCTTTTATTATTGTTGCTGTTGCTTTTTGCGGATTGTTCTTTTGCTTTCAGTGCTTCCCAGGAAAGGGAACACAGTTCACTGTCCTCCGGTGCAAAAATCTTCGGATGCCGAAATTTCATCTTATCGGTGACTCCGGAAATAACATCCCTGACCGTAAAAAGCCCCTCTTCCTGAGCAATCAGGCTGTGAAGCGCAACCTGAAATAATACATCTCCAAGTTCCTCACAGAGATTGTCACTGTCTCCGGTTCTGTTCAGCCGGTCAATTCCATCCAGCACTTCCTGCGATTCTTCTACAAGATATTTCTTCAGGCTCTCATGCGTCTGTACGCTGTCCCACGGACATTTCTCACGTATCGTGCGGACAACTTCCATAAATCTGTCAAATTCCTGCATATACCTGTGTCCTGATTATTTCATGGAGTCAACCATGTCAAGAACTGCCTTACCCATAATTTCGGATTTTTTATCTGCATCAGCAAGAGAAGTTCCTTTAACACCATAGTAGAATTTTACCTTCGGCTCTGTTCCGGACGGACGAACGCATACCCATGCATCATCTGTCAGTTCATAATACAGAACATTGGAATTCGGAAGTCCTGTCGCTTTTACTTCACCTGTCGCAAGATCTTTGATGGTGTCTGCCTTGTAATCTCTTACAGCAACTACTTTGTGTCCTGCAAATTCTGCCGGCGGATTCTGACGCAGAGAATTCATGATCTCCTGAATCTTCTGAAGTCCTTCGATTCCCTTCATTGTTACAGACTGAATCGCATCTTTATAATAGCCAAACTGCTCATACATCTCGATCATTGCATCCCAAAGAGTCTTGCCCTGTGTTTTGTAGTATGCTGCTGCCTCGCAAAGTGCCATAGTCGCTACGATTGCGTCCTTGTCTCTTGCATATGTACCGATCAGGCAGCCATAGCTTTCCTCAAAGCCAAACAGGTAGGAACCTCTTCCACTCTTCTCAAAGCCGAGGATCTGCTGTCCGATAAACTTGAATCCGGTCAGTACTTCGATCAGTTTTACACCATAGCCTTTTGCGATTGCATCGGCAAGGTTTGTAGTTACGATTGTCTTGATCAGCGCACCATCTTCCGGAAGGCTTCCGTTTACTGCCTTTCTCTGGCTGAGTTCATAGTTAGCAAGGAGACATCCTGACATGTTACCTGTCAGATCATGATATTCGCCATTTTTATCTTTGACACGTACACCAAGACGGTCTGCATCCGGGTCAGTTGCAAGAACGAGGTCTGCATCTACTTCTTTTGCAAGTTTCAGACCAAGCTCAAAAGCTTCTGCCGCTTCCGGATTCGGATAGCTGACAGTCGGGAAATCTCCGTCAGGAAGTTCCTGCTCTTTTACTACATAAACGTTCTCAAATCCGAGTTCTTTAAGGATTCTTCTTGCAGGGATATTTCCTGTTCCGTGAAGAGGTGTATAAACGATTTTGAGGTTCTTGCCCTCTTTCTCGATTGCATCCATATGGATGACCTGTTTCTTAAGTTCTGACATGTAAGCATCGTCAACTTCTTTGCCAATTACCTGGAACAGACCTGCTTTTTCTGCTTCTGCCTTGTCCATGGTCTTAACGGTATTCCAGTCGGAGATAGACTTAACTTCTCCCATGATACCACTGTCATGCGGTGGTGTGATCTGTGCACCATCTTCCCAATATACTTTATATCCGTTGTATTCCGGTTGTGGCTTGCTGTTACGTTGATACCTGCCACGCAGCCCAGATGACGTACTGCAAAAGAAAGTTCCGGTGTCGGTCTTAAAGATTCAAAGATATAAGCTTTGATTCCGTTTGCTGCCAGACAGAGTGCTGCTTCCTCGGCAAATTCCGGAGACATATGGCGGGAATCGTATGCGATTGCAACGCCCTGTGCTTTCTTGTCTACTTTTGCAATGTAGTTTGCAAGTCCCTGTGTAGCTCTTCTGACTACATAGATGTTCATGCGGTTGGTTCCTGCACCGATGATTCCACGCAGACCTGCGGTACCAAATTCCAGATCCATATAAAAACGTTCTTTTATTTCATTTTCGTCTTCTGAAATTCCTTTTAATTCCTCTTTTATTGCTTCATCGAAGTATGGGTTTGCAAGCCACTGTTCATAAATTTCTCTGTATTCCATACGGAAAATACCTCCCTGTACATTGTATTTCCGGTCATCTCTGACCGTTATTTATGATTTCTCATTATACACCTGTTGCCCTGAAAAAGGAAGTATAATTCACTTAAAACGGATAGCTTCCAAAGCATTTCCTGATAAAATATTCCCAGTTTTCTTTCTGTCTGACAAGATTCTGCAATTTCTCTGTATTTTTTCTGGAAACCAGTGTTTTTTTGTGTACATAATAATAGTTCGCAAGCTTCCAGTATTTCTCCGGATAGCTGAAACGAATGCGCAGATTTTCCCATTCAGATGTTGTGATCGGCTTCTTCTGGTGATAGGAACGCAGCATCTCCATTCCGATGCGCACATCCCAGCTGTATTTTTCGAGAATTTTTCTCATAAAGCGATACAGATCCGAAATCTGCACATCAAATCCCCAATGTTCAAAGTTTGTAACGGCAGTCCCCGGTTTCAGCATCAGCACATTATGCTGATTATACTCTCCATGACAGACTTTTCCCTGTTCAATTGCTTCTTGTCGAAGGCCGGCATAATCCGATTCTCTCAATTCCATAAGCGCCCTCTCTCCTGCTGTCAGAAAGCTTTCCACCGTAGCCAGATACAATTTTTCAAAAGAACAGACTGCACCTTTTTTACGGATAAAGCTGCGTATTTTTTTTAATTCCTGATTATGTCTCTGATATTCGTCCTCAAGGGAAGGTTCTACATAAAATTCTACCACGGGCATCTGCATTTTCGCATGAATCTGCGCAAGCATACGAATACTGCGAAAAATATCTTCTCTGGAACGTGTATCACACTCCCGTCCCTCGTACCACTGCTGAATAGTATACGGAATTCCGTCACGATCCTTCGCAACAAGCGCACCTTCCTGATTTGAAATATAACAGTCTACCAGACATTCCTGTTCCGACAATTTTTCAAGAAGTTCCTGCTGCTTCTGAAGTTTTTTCTCTGTCCCGCCAAATTCCCTTATGATGACCAGACCTTTTTCCGTCCTGCAAAGAAGCGCACCTCTCGTACGCGCGGAAGACTCTGCATTCAGTCCGTACTGCTCCAGTATGCTCAGTCCATAATCATACAAATAAAAATCCCCCTCCTGATTTGATACCTTCGTAACTGTTCAGTACCCTCTCGGAATACTACCTACTGAATAGTTACATTTTTTCTATCTTATGTCCCGGTCAGAGAAGAAATGCAAAAAGGAATTTCCTGAGGCAAAAAGCCTCTCGGAAATCCCTTCGCTATTGTTTCTATAAAATTATCGTTCTTTCAGAAGTGCCAGAAGTTTTTCTCTGTCATTGTCCTGTGGATATTCCAGAACGTGATCCAGCATTTTTTTCAGAATCTCACCCAGTTCCGGCCCCGGCTTATAACCTGCACTTATCAGATCACGTCCGGTCACTGCCAGTGTTTTCAGAGAAACACACTGCTTCTGCTCCAGAACCCTGTGATAACATTCTGTCACACCTTGCAGACGGGCCGCTTTTTCTTCACGGCGATACTCACTCTGCGCAAGCATATCCGCCTCCTGCACCTCAAGATACAATGGAAAAAGTTCCTCCCCGATCCGGTTTACCGCGTGCCTTACTGAACGCATTTCCGGCATCGGACGATCATCATGATACCTGATCAGTCTGGTTACTTTACTGATCGTATCGTTATCAAATTTCAGGCGGCGCAGGATGGTTTTGGCCATCTTTTCACCTTCCGTTGCGTGCATCTTGAAATGATCGCGTCCATTTTCATCCGTCTTTCGCATGACTGGTTTCGCAATATCATGAAGCAGCATCGTCAGGCGAAGTACCTTATCAGGACGGATCAGCATCATACTGTTCAGAATATGCTCGCCCACCGTATAACAGTGATGCGGTGTATTCTGTTCCGTCTCCATACACCGGTCAAACTCCGGCAGAAACTCTTTCGTGATTCCGGTTTCATATGCCACCCGCAGATAATCCGGATGAGGCGAAGCCAGAAGTTTCACAAGTTCAGTCTGGATTCTTTCTGCGCTGACACACTTCAGATTTGGTGCCAGTGCACGAATACCGCTCTTTGTTTCTTTTTCAATCGTAAATCCCAACTGTGCAGAAAAACGTACCGCACGGAGAATGCGAAGCGCATCTTCATGGAAGCGTTCCATCGGATCTCCGACGCAGCGGATGATCTTCGCCTGCATGTCTTCCATTCCGTGAAAAAGATCGACCAGACCTCTTACCGGATGATACGCCATCGCATTGATCGTAAAATCACGTCGTTTCAGGTCTTCTTCAAGGCTCGAAGTAAACATCACCTGCTTCGGATGGCGGCCGTCTTCATAGTCACCATCCACGCGGTAAGTCGTCACTTCATAGCCTTCTTTGTCCATCAGTACAGTTACGGTGCCATGCTGCAGCCCGGTATCCACTGTGCGGTGAAAAAGCTCTTTTACCTGCTCCGGCGATGCCGAAGTCGTAATATCCCAGTCATCTGGTGTACGTCCCAGGATAGAATCCCGCACACAGCCTCCGACCACATAGGCTTCATAACCGTTTTCCTCTAAAATGTGCAGTATTTTTTCCGCATTGGAAGGAATCGTTAATTTCATATTAGTATGCTCTTCCCCAGTAAACCATCTTCTTCGCCGGTTTTCCGCAGCATACGCAGACATCACTTAAATGTTCCTGCTCAAATGGCATACATCTGGATGTTGCCTGTACATCTTCTTTGATCTTGTCTTCGCATTCACGGTTTCCGCACCACATAGCTTTTACAAAGCCAGGTTTGTTGTTGATGGTATCTTTGAATTCTTCATAATTCGTTGCAACATATGTGTGTGCATCACGATGTGCACGTGCGCGCTCCAGCATATCTTTCTGCATGGTATCCAGAACTTCCTGTACTTTGGAAGCCAGCTCATCGAAGGAAACCACATATTTTTCTCTTGTATCACGACGACAGATAACAGCCTGTCCGTTCTCGATATCTTTCGGGCCACATTCGATACGAACCGGAATTCCTCTCATTTCCTGCTCAGCAAATTTGAATCCCGGGCTTCTGTCTGTGTCATCAACTTTAACACGGATGCCAGCTGCTTTGAGTGCTGCAAACAGTTCATCTGCCTTTTCCAGAACACCCTCTTTACGCTGCTGAATCGGAATGATAACAGCCTGTGTCGGAGCAATTCTCGGAGGCAGAACAAGTCCGCTGTTATCACCATGAACCATGATGATCGCACCGATCATACGTGTTGTCATACCCCAGGATGTCTGATGCACATATTTCAGTGTGTTATCTTTGTCTGTGTACTGGATGCCGAATGCTTTTGCGAATCCGTCACCAAAGTTATGACTGGTACCGGACTGAAGTGCTTTTCCATCGTGCATCAAAGATTCAATTGTGTAAGTTGCTACTGCACCTGCAAATTTTTCTTTGTCTGTTTTCTGACCTTTGATTACCGGAATTGCCAGAACTTCTTCGCAGAAATCAGCATACAGATTCAGCATCTGGATCGTTCTTTCTTCTGCTTCTTCTGCTGTTGCGTGAGCAGTATGTCCCTCCTGCCACAGGAATTCTCTGGAACGAAGGAACGGACGGGTTGTCTTTTCCCAACGTACTACAGAACACCACTGATTATAGACCTTCGGCAGATCTCTGTGGGACTGGATGTCTTTCTGATAAAAATCGCAGAACAGAGTCTCAGAAGTCGGACGAACGCAGAGACGCTCCTGCAGTTCATTCAGTCCACCATGTGTTACCCACGCTACTTCCGGTGCAAATCCTTCTACGTGATCTTTTTCTTTCTGCAGAAGAGATTCCGGAATAAACATCGGCATGTACACATTCTGTACACCTGTTTCTTTGAATCTGCGGTCCAGTTCATGCTGGATATTTTCCCAGATCGCATAACCTGCCGGTTTGATTGCCATGCATCCTTTTACACTTGTGTAGCCGCACAGCTCTGCTTTTTTTACAACATCCGTATACCACTGTGCAAAATCTTCCTCCATGGAAGTGATGGCTTCTACTAATTTTTTTGCCATAGTTCTTTCTCCTTTTCTGAATGGTTCTTTTGTCAGATCAGAGGCAATAAAAAAAGTCCTCTGATCCCGGTAAAGGGACCGAAGGACTTCGGCGGTACCACCCTAATTAGCAATTAAAATAACAATTACTCTCTCAATATCCTTTAACGCCGGATCTACGCTGTACTTCAGTTGTACAGAGCTCCGAGGCCGGTTCCATGATTCACGCACAGGATCCTTCCACCATGCAGATCCCTCTCTGAGATTGCTCCTCATGTACTATTCTCATCATCGCCGGGTATGTGTGCCGAAACCTTAAGCCTGGCACATTTGCTATATATTTTATGCGAAATATCCGTCGATGTCAAGGGGCTGATTCGCAGAATCCTGCCGAAATGTTTTCAGACAGTAATATCAATCTTTCTTCCGGTTCTTTTGTATTTGTAATAACGCACACCTGCTGCGTCCATCATCCGCTTGGATGCGATCACAGACGGGGTATGTTCGTATTTGTCACAGTCATAGATCACCGTTTTGATTCCTGCCTGAATGATTGCTTTTGCACATTCGTTGCACGGAAACAGTGATACATAAAGCTTCGCACCTTCCAGGCTTCCCCCGCGGTAATTCAGGATCGCATTGAGTTCACTGTGAGTCACATACAGATACTTGGTGGCCAATGGCTCACCTTCTCTCGCCCACGGAAATTCATCATCAGAACATCCCTTCGGAAATCCGTTGTACCCCATGGAAAGGATCTTATTGTCCTCACTGACAATGCACGCTCCTACCTGTGAATTCGGATCTTTTGAACGCATCCCGGAAAGCATTGCCACACCCATAAAGTATTCATCCCAGGAAATATAATTCTCTCTTTTCTGTATATGTACTGCCATTATAAAATCCCCCTTACAGATACCGGCTTCCCACAAAATGCAGGAGGCCGGTATTAAAAAGTCATATGTTTATTTAAATTTCCGGATATGCATCCGTAATATCTGTATCTTCCTCAATCTGTCCGATGCGACGAATATGACGCTCGTCCTCTGAGAACGGAGTGTTCAAAAATGTATCCACTATCTTAATTGCAAGTCCCGGGCCTACAACTCTTCCGCCCATCGCAAGAATGTTGGCATTGTTGTGAAGACGTGTTGCCTCTGCACTGAAGCAGTCTGAACAGAGTGCTGCACGGATTCCTTTGAATTTATTGGCAGTGATAGAAATACCAATACCGGTTCCGCATACCAGGATTCCCTTTTCGCAGTCTCCGTTCTGAATTGCAATTGCAACTCTCTTAGCATAGATCGGATAATCTGTGGAGTCTGTGCTGTCACATCCAAAGTCCTGATATTCTATATGGTTCTCCTCCAAATATTTGATAATTTCCTGTTTCAGTTCATAACCACCATGGTCACATCCTAATGCTATCATTTCTTTTCCTCCTGTGCATTTATAATTTTATGTCCTGCTGCCTTTAAAAGGCGGTTCATAATAGCCTGTCCCATTCTCGGCGTATAAAATGCCTCAGAATAGATCAGATCTACCCGGTCATCATCAAAGTTTCGAAGGACTTCATAAAGATGATGTGCGATCGTTTCTTCTTCTTCTCTGCTTCCGATACTGAATACATCAGCGTGTGCATAACGGTCTTTTGTTTCATTAGTTGCAATCACGCCGACTTTAAGACCTTTCTTCTCTGCATCTGCACTCAGTCGGTTAATGCAGTCTATTACCTGCGCCTCTGTCCCTTCCACTATGGAAAGATCAGCTTTCGGTGCATAATGACGGTATTTCATGCCCGGTGCCTTCGGATGTACACTGTTATCCGTGATCAGAAGCCCCCGGTCCATACGGACATCCCCCAGCGTTTCTTTCAGCATTTCCAGCGAAATATATCCAGGTCTTAAAACTACCGGAACATCCTCGGTGAAATCTACGATCGTAGACTCCAGACCGATTCCCACCTGACCTCCGTCAATGATCATATCAATCGCATCACCGAGATCTTCTTCTACGTGCTCTGCCATCGTCGGACTCGGCCTTCCTGATGTATTGGCACTCGGTGCCGCAACAAAACCACCGGCTGCTTTGATAAGTTCCTGTGCGATCCGGTCACTTGGGAAACGGACAGCCACACTGTCCAGTCCTCCGGTCGTCTCCTTCGGTACAATGTCCGCCTTCGGAAGGATCATTGTCAGTGGACCCGGCCAGTATTTCTCCGCCAGAATCTTTGCACCTTGTGGAATCTCTGTCGTAATCTTTGCAAGCTGATCAATCTCTGCAATATGAACGATTAGCGGGTTATCTGACGGTCTTCCCTTCGCTGCATATATTTTCATGGAAGCCTGTGGATCCAGTGCGTTTCCTCCGAGCCCGTAAACCGTCTCCGTCGGAAATGCCACCAGTCCGCCTGCTTTCAGGATGTCTCCTGCTCTTTTTATGGCATCCATATCCAGATTTTCACTGGTCATTGCCACAATCTGCGCTCTCATATCTTATGCTTCCTCTCATTTATCTGTATTGTTTTTCATTATAGTCTAAATCCGTTAATTCTACAAGTCAGTTTATCTTTACGATATAGGTCGGATATTCCGAATCCTGAAATATCACTTCGCCCAGACCTTTCAGCAGGTCATTATTCAGATCGGCGCCGTACTTATTCCGCTCGCACGAACCGACAAAAATATAAGAAACATCATACTCTTCCAGCAGCTCCTTCACATACTCCTCATCCAAAGAAGTATAAATACTCTCAATATCCGCGCTCTTCTCATTCAAGTCCGCAGTATCATCTCTCCACAGCCACTCATGCACATACCATCCCAGCACAGTCGGAAGCCCTGTCATAGCAGAAACACGCTCATAACCACTATAGCTGTCCCCGTTCGCCTCAAGCACAACCGGTGCCCCTTTCACATTCTTCTTCAGCCATTTAATACCAGCCACATCCTCTGTGAAATCATTTGACAGGAAAGATGTCGCATTCAATCCTTTATATTCAGAAGGCTCCCATACCTTTCCAAACCACGCATACACACTGTTTCCAAAATAACCAAAGGTCCAGCAAAGCAGTACCAGACCGATCACTGACACAACCTTAAACACTTTCTTACGTGCAGCCACCAGCATACGGAAAATACCATATCCCATGGTCATCCCAAACAGCATATACGCCTGATAAGTCAGCTTAAACATAGTATTCGCCCTGGCGTTTCCATTTTCGTAAATATCCCTTACATAAACCAACTCCGGAATCACGATCAGCCCGATTGCACAGAGTCCCATGACAATCGCAAACAGATCCGGCACAGAGATTGCTTTCATCAATCTATACAGACTTCTGTTCGCACCACCACGAAGCTTCTCCCAGATGATACAGATGATCAGCAGAACTGTCAGAACCACAGGCAGTCCCCACAAAATCAGCAGCTGATGGATCATAGAATGATTCTGCGCAATTCCCACACCTTTAAACATACTGTCAAACTGCAAAGTAAACGGCAGAGAAACAACGTATGAGATCACAATGATCTCCACTGCCTGAACCGCAGTCACTGCCAGAATCCTCTTCACTTTACCATCAAACTGAACGATATTGGTAAACAGCACCACTCCACCGGTCACCACGAAATAAATAATAAAATCCCAGAAATTCGTAAACCGGAACATACCGATCATCACTGCAGCCAGCAGGATATGCGGAATCAACAGCTGTTTTTTCCAGAACTGTTTCCGGCCCGGCTTCATGATCACTGCTTCTCTCATCCGCACACTTCGCATCCACGCATAAAGAAGTCCCACCAGAAACAGCACAAACATTACATTTACCACATGGGCATGGAGATCTCCCAACACAAAGGAATAACATGGAAATTCATGGATCGTCTTGTCCGGCACATCCGGATTGTATCCAATATAACGGGTCGCATCCGGGAACCAGTAGCTGTCCGTTTCTTTTCCCTGCAGCTTCTGGAGCCATGGAATGATCTTACTGTAAACCACATAATGCATATTTCCCGCAATTGATACAGAAAGTCCTGCTATGATCCCGGCCACTGCCGGCACACAACGTTTCTTTCCTGTCAGGCTTCCTTTAAGCCTGTCCACAGACATCTGACGAACCAGTGAAAACGGAAGCACAAACGCAAATGCAGCCACAAAAGTACGCATCAGATTGTAAGTGAGTTCTACTTTACTGCCAGTCAGCTTCGTCAGAAATACTGCAAAATACTGTCCGCCATAATAATAGTTGATCGTACCTTCTGAATACCACAGATCTCTTGCAGGAAGTGTCGTACTTCTCATCATGGCTTCCATGAAACCATAATCCATAAATTTCTCAGTTCCGTATGCCTGCGGACGGAATCCTGCAAAATAAGTCCACATCAGGAAAAATATAAAGAACAGAATTTCCTCTCCGTAAATCAGATTTACATTTCCGAACGGAAAGCAGTCAATTCCATTTTTTCCCTGAAAATGATATAAAACCCCACAGCCAACAGCACATACAATAGACACACCGATACATGTCGCTGCAGTAAATGGCAATATCTTCGCAGTTACCAGAAACCACGTAAGAAAACCTGTCACAGTAATCGCCAGCACTTTTGAAAACATCCAGCCTTTGTCCTCAAATCCGGCAAACAGTCTCCCTGTCACAGGCATGGCAACCATTCCCATCAGAAATGCCAACAGCCACCAGGTCCAGAATGTCCATACATCTCCCTTTAACAGAAATGCAGACAGCCCTGCAAGAGCTGCTGCAAGAAGCACTCTCGGTGCCCATTTCTTCATCCGTACGTCCTCCTTAATCATTTATAAAATTATTGTGGTTACTATAATCTTACACATTCTCTCTTATCTCTGTAAATCTGTGATCACCCGGCTCATAATCATAAATCCGGAGTAATCCCCGTAATAATGCATTTGAGGATTATTCTGTTGTTTTATAGATCCGTATCCGTCCATCCTGAGTCTCATAAACCTTTTCATATGCTGCAGCAATTGTCTCCTCACGACATTCCTGCTGTTCAAATTCCGAACCTTCTTCAAACAGGATATATGTTATTTTTTCCTGTTGTACTGTTTTTTTCAATGTTTCACTGTCAGATGTGGTGTATATCGTTACAGCCTGTGCAGCCCTGTAATTCGTATCATAGCCTGCAGACCATGCGTAATATGGCCATCCACAGTAAAGCATAGCTCCGGACATCGTCACTTCATTCATGCTGTACTCAGGAGTAAGTAAAAGATCGTTTTTCTCCAGATTCTCCTCCAGCCATTGGGTCAGCTCGCTGTTCATATTTACAGTCACACGTCTGCCCGGACCATTTCCCTTTATGATCACCACAAAGTCATAAATCCCGGTCACACTCAGAGATATCACCAATACTATTGCCAGTATCTTTCCCATAGTTTTCTGTATCCCGGATTGCCCATTTCTCCCTTTCCAAAGACTGCATACTGCCCATGCCCAGAAAATCGTCAGAAACGCATATGATATCATGATATATTTATGGTTTACATTAATATCCGGTGTCATCAGAAGCACAAAAGCAAAAATCACCGGAAACAGGAAACTCACAAGGATTGCTCTCTCCCGTCTTCTCATAAACCATACCATTAGTACCAGCCCAAGGAAAAAAACTCCGCTCATCCAGAACAGATATTTCACAACTCCCGGGACAGTCTTATCCTCTGCCAGAAATCCCAGATAAATCTGAGGACTCATAGCACTTCCAACAATAAAAATCTTTGACTGAAGCCAGGAAAAGAAGATGGATACCCCCGCCATGACAGCGTAATCCACTTTTCCATCCGAGAAAATCGCAAAGCCGCACAAAATCAGCAGACCACCGATCACTGCTGCCCCATTCCAGAACGCACACAGACCCAGAAACATTCCCATAAGCAGTGCCTGATCCAGATTTCTGCTTTTCCATCCTTCCTTCGAAAAGATTCTGTTTTTTATCCAGAGTATTCCCTTCTCTTCATGTGCCGTCCCGGCTTCCAGCCAGTCCATAAACAGATATAGTGCCAAAGTCACCATCAGAAGTCCAAATGCCAGATGCCTCTGATTAAGATAAACATTAAAGTTCCACAATCCCCAGTTCTCATTGACAGTATATCCGATAAAGGAAGTATTTTCTTCCAGGGTTTCCACAAGATTCCCTGCCTGGATATGCTCCCATACAAATCTGAAAAAGGCCATTCCGCTTCTGAAAAAGAACAGAAACAATGCCAGTACACCGCAGCACATTTTGCCTGTGATCCTAAGTGCAAGCTGATATAACAGCATAAGAAATCCCACAAGCGACAAGGTACTTACGATATTATAGGCAAAGTCCATACGCATTCCAAGATATTCCAGATTTCCTGTGAGAAACTGAAACATAAAATGATACTTTACATCTGCACCTCCATAATGAGGATACTGTGTGGGAAAATTATTTCCTGCAGAAAAAGAACGCATCATTGCCGTATGTGGTGCATAATCTCCATACACAGTCAGGCCGGAATACAGGATTCCGTCTTTTATATAGAATACATAAAACATCATATATGTAATAAATACAGTCAGCAGACCAAAGAGTAATATTTCCTTTTTTAATCTGCGCTTATCCTGTGTTTTATCAATATTCCATATCCTGTAACTTCCCTGTTTTCTGTATTTCTGTACGCTGAGCAGTATCATAATAACTGCTGCACCTGTCATCCCGATAATATTTCCATACAAAAGTGGATTTTCAGCTTTTCCCACAACACTGAAAAACCAGGAAATAATATATACCATCCAGGTCAGTAAAAGTGTTCCGACTCCAAAAGAAGCCGAAAGCATGAGCCAGATACGATTAATACCTGACACACTCCTTCCCTCTCCTGTCAGCATTTTCGATGCTTCACAGCCCAGCATTCCTGCCAGAAGCAGATAAATAATTCCAAGCATAATTTCTCCCTGTACATTTCCCCGCCATGCAGATACTTCTATCCTCCCGGGGGATTTTATCAAACAAGTATTAGTATAGCAAAAATCCCTACTTATTAAAAGCAAGTTCACATAAATTAAACATTTTAAATTTTTTGTTGCTTCAGATATTGTTCAATCCCTTTCACTATAGCTTCCACTATTTTATTCTGATATTCTTCTTTGCAGAGAAGTCCGGCCTCTTCCGGATTTGTAAGAAAACCACACTCTACAATATTCAAAACACTTTCACTTCTTTTTAACAGATAATAGGTTTTATTACCTTTTGCTACACGAGGGCGTTTTACTTTCAGTCCCAGATTCAGTTCTTCCTGGATAAACTCTGCCAGATTCTTTCCCCGGACAGAATCTTCATAATAAAACACCTGGGGACCGCATACAGACGAATCCTGATAGCTGTTCTGATGAACACTTATGCACAGCACAGGTCTGTATTTCTTTATCATAGCAATCCTGCACTGCATATCCTGTGCTTTCTGATTTCTGCTGTCCTCCTCATAAAGGCCCTTATCTTCTTCCCTTGTCATGATTACAGAAAATCCTTGTTTTTCCAGAGAATCCTTTAATTTTACGGCAATCTGAAGATTTATCCCCTTTTCTTCCAGTCCGTTCACTCCGATCATTCCCGGATCCGCTCCACCATGTCCTGCATCTACCAGAATGGTTTTTGAATTTTCTGTTGAACTCATAGTCTCTGAAACTTCAGCTGCCTGTTTTGACAGAATGAGAAAACTGACAAGAAGCAGACACCCTAACATTAATTCCAGTCCATATTTTTTCAAACTAAAAACACCTCCTGAGACATCTTTTACAGTCTACGGGAAAATTCACTGTTCCTGTAGACTGGCTATAGCAATTCCATAAAATAATGCAATCAGTATTTCATAAAATTCTATATTAATATATGTTTCAGAAGATGTTTTTATAGCCTGCTGATGCAGAACTTTTAATTATTCAGATTGTCCGAGATTACCTGCCAGATTCCGTTGTTTTCAAATCCAAGCTTCCATGCAGAAACTCCTGCAAGGTCATATTTGGATACCAGCTTCACTTTCTCTGCAACTGACTGAGCATCCTCAAGCCAGATCTGATAGGTAGAGTTATCTATATCATATTTTCCATAATTCTGGGAAGTGGTCTTATCCCAGTAGGTTTCCACATTATTATCTGCAATTGTCTGCTGCGCCTGATCCATACCGATTGCTTCACTGGTTACATTTCCCCCTGTGGTCTTCCACAGTCTGGTATAAAACGGAATGGCATTGATCACACGTTCAGCCGGAACCTCATCCAGTGTATCCTGGATTCCCTGTTCCACCCATGGAAGAGATGCCACAGAACCGGCTTCAGATCCTACATAATGCTCGTCATATCCCATGATAATCACATAATCTACAACCCTTCCCTGCTCAGCCCGGTCATAATGGCTTGTAAAATCCTCAGGAACCGGGTTATCCACTGAAAGAACCAGATTATTCTTATGGCACTCTATGGAAAGTTCTCTCAGAAATTCCAGAAAATGGATTCCCACATCCTCGCTGAGAGATTCAAAATCCACATTAATGCCATCCATTCCCACATCTTTGGCTGCCTGGATCAGCTGACTGATAATATTCTGTCTCGCCGCAGTGCTGGAAAGTGTTTCAGTTGTACTTACTTCCTGTGTAAAGTTATCGATCAGACCCCATACCTGAAGCCCCTTTTCATGAGCCTGTGATACATAATCTGCACTTGCGATGCTTGCAATGTTTCCTGAAGTATCTGTCAGATAGAACCAGGTAGGCGAGATCACATTCACACCTGTCATATTTGCTGTCGCATCCGCAAAATAAGCATTGGCATCTGTGGAAGTCACCTGATGCCATACCATATTGACCTTGCTGTCCATAGTAAGATAGGAGTACTCTTCCTTCTTAAAGCTTCGTTCAAATTTTGTCTTCTCTGCTTCTCCCACTTTCTTCTTATCTATATAACCGATATATCCGTCATCCGTAGCTACCTGATCCCAGTTCTCCATTTCTTCAATAAGACGAAGCTTTGTACCTTTCTTTACAGAAGTAAGAATAGCCGATTTAATTCCACCGCGGTAACGTATGCTTGTATTCTTCTTAACTGTGACTGTTTTTACATTTTTGAATTTATACTGTATGGCAATCCTGTATGGATCTTTTGTGATGTATGCATCAAGATCTGTAAATTCCTGCACATAAGTAAGATTCAGATACACTTTGTCATCTTTCACCCATACCTTATCTCCTGCCTCAGATGATGCACTCACAGAAGTCAGCTCCGAAGGTGTTGCATAAAGTATCTGCTGATTGGCAGAATCCCAGTAATATCTCTGGTTCAGATAAGTATTCACCACATCCAGTGGTAAATAGACTCTGTCTCCGTCCACCAGACCACGTTCTTCCAGTTTCTCAGTTCCAATGACCAGGGCAATCTCCCCATCTGCCATTTCTCCATAATATTCATTCAGATCCATTTTCTCAGAAGATGGTATGTACTTCATTACTACATGAGTGACAATTCCAAGAATCGCAACAAGAATGACCAAAACGGCAACTGCGATAACTGGTTTATACTTTTTATTCATAGTATTTTTCCTTTCAGTAAATATTGTGTTACCGGAAACAAAGCAGACAGTAACACGATTGCTATTGATACATCAGCTCACAGAAAGGTATTTCATATAGTTATTTTGAGTATGATGTACCAGTATTATCAACTGTATCGGCAACTTGATGATACTGGCTTAAGTATACCATAAAATATTACAATTGTATTGCAAAATCGTATTTTTCACAAATTTTTAAGATATGCGTAATTATATTCTTATGCTGCCCGAAGGCATTATGAACATCGGGGGGACTGATTCAGAATCTGTTCGGGCAGCTTTCTCTTTTGTTATTTTTCTTTGACGAAATCAAAATCCACACGAGCGATCCGTCCTTTTTCATCTTCAACGTAATCACGCATGTATCCACCACCTTCTGCAATCTGACAGGCTTTTGCAATTGTTTTCGGATTACTGAGTATACCATTCAGATACAGAGAAATTCCCTGTTCACGATAACTCTTCAATTCTTTTTCCAGTGGTTTACGCATGCTCTTTTTGGTTGCCCGTGATATATTTTCCGTAAGCTTACCTCCCTTCTTTCATAAGATTTTTTAGAAAGCACCTTATCGGCTGTTGAAAAAACAATATCCCTGCACCTGTTTTATCGTTACTGTGAACGGAGTGAACAGTAACGTTTCAACTTCTTATCATCATGGAAATTTTACCTGTACATTGCCACAGCAGGAACGCTGCATGAAAAACGGCAATGAAGTTTAGAAATAAAAGATCACTTTGGTTAATGTTTCAGATCTTCGCTTATGTGAACCGCAGGTTTACTGCTTCTTCTGTTTTCATTATATCCATCTGGTAAACAGATGCAAGTGTTTTTCTTCATTTATGTATTTTTTTCTGTTTTGTTTCTAAAAATTTAATATTTTGGTTGATTACTTATCTTTACATTTTGCAGTTCTGTGTTATATAATATAGTGTATAAAATTTTATAAATTCACAGTCAGACAATAGAATTTTTGAAGTTACTTGCAGCAATTTTCCAAAGACAGTGCATCTATGGCAATCCTTTAAAATTGCTGTTCAAAAAAACAATAGTAACTTTTAATTTATCCGTAATTGTCCGCAGCTTTCAAAAGTTAAATTTTCATTATCAGAAACACTTTTAATGGATTTTCACAGGCAATTATGAAGCTGCCAGATAATTCAATGTTATTCAGAATAGGATGTGACAACATGAAGATAGAAAAGATCAACGACAACCAGATACGCTGCACACTGACAAGAGAAGACCTGGAGAACCATCAGATCCGTATCAGTGAACTGGCTTACGGCACTGAGAAAGCCAAGAAACTTTTCCGCGATATGATGCAGCAGGCACAGATACAGTTTGGTTTTGAGGCAGATAATATTCCATTAATGATCGAGGCCATCCCGGTGAGTACCGAGAGCATCATCCTGATCATTACCAAAGTAGAGGATCCTGAAGAACTGGATACCCGTTTCTCCAAATTTGCTCCATTCAGAGGGAATGATAAGACAGATACTCTTCAGCTTGACGGTGCAGACAATATTATTGATATCTTCCAGAAGCTTTACGAAGCAAAGATGAAGAGTACTCAGACAAAAGATGGCAAATCTGCTCAGAATACCGGAGCAAAGGAAAATGACGATACTCAGGTTCCTGATGTAAATCTTATCCGTCTCTATGAGTTCGACACACTGGACGATGTGATTGCGGCCGCCCATGGACTGAACGGCTATTTTACCGGTGCAAACACCCTGTACAAAGATCCGGCCGATGAGCTTTACAAACTGGTACTTCACCAGTCATCACTTTCTCCGGAGGATTTTAACAGGGTATGTAATATTCTTACGGAATATGGACAGGGAAAGGCTTTCTCTCTTTCAGGAGAAGCTTATCTGACAGAACATGGAGAACTGATTTCCGATTCTGCCCTTCAGCAGCTGATTCAACTGTAATAATTTTCATAATTAAAAGAGCATTCAGTTTTCATCTGAAAGCTCTTTTCTTATACCATAGTAAATTACAGATTTCTCAAAAAAGGATGTCCTGAACTTATTCAGAACATCCTTTTTACATGTCAGTCTATGACAATTCAACAATTGTCATAGTCCGTCATATGATTACCTTTCAGGAAGATTATTCTCCAAGAAAATCATTGATCTGGTTAACCAGTACATCAACATCCAGTCCATGAACCATAGCTGCTTCTTCGAGAGATTCCATCTGGGAAGATGGGCATCCAAGGCAATGCATTCCTGCTCTCATAAGAATCGGTGCGATATTTGCATCAATCTGAAGAAGCTGACCGATCAGCATGTCTTTTGATACTTTAGCCATTGTATATTTCCTCCTTAATTTTTCTTCATACTACTCAGCTTTTATAGCTTCTGATATTATAATACTATTTTACTCTGGAATCAACTGCAAACTTTTAATTTTATCGTTCCTCCCTGAAATACGGAAGTCCCAGCGCAGCAGGCGGCTGGTGTTCCTTTTTCTTTCGGAAGCTTGTGAATACCAGTACGATAATCGTTACCACATAAGGCAGTGCTTTAAATACTTCCTGCATGCTTCGTCCAAGTCCCGGGATATAAAGATACAGAATATAAAGAGCTCCGAACAGGAATGCTCCCCAGATTGCATTCAGTGGTTTCCATAATGCAAAGATTACCAGTGCAACAGCAAGCCAGCCACGATCTCCAAAACCATTGTCTGTCCAGGTTCCTCCTGAATATTCCATTACGAAATAGAGTCCGCCCAGACCTGCCAGACCTGCACCGATACAGGTTGACAGATATTTATATTTGATAACATTGATACCTGCTGCATCTGCAGTTCCCGGATTTTCACCGATTGCCCTGAGATTCAATCCCGCTCTTGTCTTGAACAGAAAAAACGATAACAGGACTGCTATAATAATACAGAGATATGTAAGGAAACCGTAATTAAATAAAATACCTCCGATAACCGGAATCTTAGACAATCCCGGGATTTTTGCCGTATAGGCACTTCCTGTTACTTTTACGGAAATCTGTCCTACACCGCCTGCAAGCTTGGAAATAGAACCGCCAAAGAAGTTACCAAAACCTGTACCAAAAATGGTAAGTGCAAGACCTGTTACATTCTGATTTACACGAAGTGTGATAGTCAGGATACTGTAGATCAGACCACCGATTGCAGCACATGCAAACGCACACAAAAACGATATCAGTACACCCACAAATGCATTGGGATCAGGATTATCCTTCTCATAGAGGAAAGCTCCCATCAAACCTGAAATGCCGCCCATATACATAATTCCCGGAATACCAAGATTCAGATTGCCGGATTTCTCTGTCATAATCTCACCAAGCGCCCCATACAGAATACAGATGCCCTGGACAATTGCTTTTTGAATAAAAACTATCAGTACACTCATTGCCGCTACCTCCTATTTCTTTGCACGCTTTACTCTGTAGTTGATAAAGAATTCTGCACCGATCAGGAAAAACAGAATGATTCCCAGAAGAACATTGGAAGCATTCTCATTCAGTCCATACTGTGTTGCGATCTGTACGGCACCCTGATTCATAAATACGATGCCAAAGGAAACTGCAACCATAATAAATGTATTAAACTTGGAAAGCCATGCGACAATGATCGCAGTAAATCCACGACCGCCTGCTGTTGCAGTGGAAATCGTATGGCTGGCTCCGCTGACAATAACAAAACCTGCGATACCACAGATTGCACCGGAGATTGCCATTGTACGGATAATAACCTTTTTCACCTGGATACCGGCATATCTGGCAGTATTCTCGCTCTCACCTACTACTGCGATCTCATAGCCCTGCTTACAGTATTTCAGATAAATAAACATTCCCACTGTCAGAATCAGGACAATGACTACATTCCAGCCATATTTCTGTCCGAACAATTCCGGAAGCCATCCGCCTTTTGTAGCCTGATTGATGATACCGACTGTATTGGAACCTTTCGGATTTTCCCAGAATACAATACAATAAGTTACTACCTGCATGGCAACATAATTCAACATCAGAGTAAACAGTGTCTCATTTGTATTCCAGTTTGCTTTAAATACAGCCGGGATCATTCCCCAGATCATTCCGCCAAGTGCACTTGCCACAAACATTACGATCAGGAGTAACCCTGTAGGCATCTTATCTCCTGCATAGATCATGACGGCAGCAGAGCAGGCACCACCGATCAGAATCTGACCTTCTGCACCGATGTTCCAGAATTTCATTTTAAATGCGGGTGCCAGACCAATGGAAATACACAGCAATACCATTGTATCTCGTATGGTCTGCCACAGACGGCGTTCCGAACCCATTGCTCCATCCCAGATTGCCTTATAGACATCCACCGGATTCATCTTTACCAGGGCAACGATCACCGCTCCGCACACGATCAGTGCAAGGATCAATGCAATGAAACGGATCAGAAGACGTTCCTGCCATCTGGCTTTGTTTCTTCTTTTACTTACCTGTAAGAAAGGTTCTTTCTTCATGCCTGTGTCCCTCCTTTTTCATGCTTCGTCATAAGAAGCCCGATTTCTTCTTTCGTTGCAGTTCTTCCATCCTCAATTCCGCTGATTTTACCTCCGCAGAACACTGCAATCCTGTCACACAGTTCAAGAACTACATCAAGATCCTCAATAACACAGACTACTGCAACCCCTTTTTTCTTCTGTTCATTCAGAAGACGGTAGATCACATGGGAGGTATTGACATCCACCCCTCGAGTCGGGAAAGCTACCAGAAGCACTTTCGGATTCTGGGCGATTTCTCTTCCTACCAGAACCTTCTGTACATTTCCTCCTGACATCTGACGGACAGGTGCAGAAATACTTGGAGTCATGACTTCAAGCTGTTCTTTAATTTTTAATGCCAGTGCCTTTGGACCTTTTCGATCCAGGAATGGACTTTTGCCATTGCGATAGCTTCTGAGCATCATATTATCAGTCATATCCATATCGCCCACAAGCCCCATACCAATACGGTCTTCCGGAACAAAAGCAAGGCTGATCCCTGCTTTATTAATGGAGATAGAATCCATTCCTGCAAGCTCTGTTCCTTTTCCATTGTCATCAAGCAGGGTAATCGAACCGCTCTCTATCGCCTGGAGTCCTGCAATTGCCTCCAGAAATTCTTTCTGACCGCTTCCGGAAATGCCGGCAATACCCAGAATCTCTCCTGCATTTACTGTCAGATCAACATCATCCAGAGTTTTTACCTCTTCTTTGTTTTTACAGTTCAGACCTTTGACCACTAATCGTTTCTTTACATTCTCCGGTTCAGGACGGTCGATATTGAGATCTACTCTGCCGCCTACCATCATCTCTGACAGACTCTGTGCATTTGCCTGAGCTGTTTCTACTGTATCAATATACTTTCCTTTTCTGAGGATTGCCACACGGTCTGATAACGCCAGAACTTCCTGGAGTTTGTGCGTGATGATCATAATGGAACATCCATCTTTTCTCATATTTCTCAAAATATCGAATAACCGGTCAGACTCCTGTGGTGTCAGAACTGCGGTCGGCTCATCCAGGATCAGAATCCTCGCGCCACGGTAGAGCATCTTTATGATCTCAACTGTCTGCTTCTGGGAAACGGACATTTCGTAGATCTTCTGTGACAGATCCAATTCAAAGCCATATTTATCTGCCAGCTTCTGAATATCCTCTGTGATCCTCTTCATGTCCAGCTTTCCCTTTCCCGGAAGTCCCAGAACAATATTCTCTGCTGCTGTCAGTACATCTACCAGTTTAAAATGCTGATGTACCATACCGATTCCCAGTTCATAGGAATCTTTCGGTGAACGGATCGTTACTTCTTTTCCATTTACAAAAATATGTCCTTCATCCGGATAATAAATTCCATAGATCATATTCATCAGAGTTGTCTTTCCGCTTCCGTTTTCCCCCAGAATTGCAAGAATCTCCGATTTTCTCAGTGTGAGATCTACATGATCATTCGCCTGGACCGAACCAAAACTCTTGGAAATATCTCTAAGTTCAAGTGCATAGTTTTCTCCCACTATCGTTTCCTCCTTTTATCTAATGATATCCAATCTACAGTAAAAGTCCTGTCTCTTTGACTGCCGATATCATTTAATCCTACTTCTGAATTATGGAATTGCTCTCCTGTATACTCCATAATACAGCAAAAGAAACCTTCTGTCAGAAGACTTCAAGACTTCTTTTGCACGTACGATATGAAAACAGCAGAGCTGCCGCCCGGGCAGCCCTGCTGTCGTAAATTGCTCCGCGCTTTGCAGCTCCAGCAATTTTTTTATTCTGTAATAGATGTAATTCCATCAATCGCAATATCAAATGCAGGTGCGGAACCATATTCAGATTCATGGAAGTATCCGTCAGAAATATACTCTGTATCACCCTTCTTATAAGTATCAAGTTCTTTGCCGTCTACTGTAAATGCAGATGTATCAAATACATGAAGGGATCCATCAATGAGCGCATCTTCCACTTCTTTGACCTTTTCTTCTGTACCCTCTGCTACAGTTTTGTCGTTGAGAGCTGTGATCTTATCTGCACCTTCCGCAAATCCTTTACACCAGTCAGTATCAATTGCTGTGCCGTCAAGCATACACTGTACTGCGTATGTATAATATACGCCCCAGTCCATAGATGCAGAAGTAAGTGCTGTGTTAGGAGCAACAGATGTCATATCAATATTATAACCTACACATGGAACTCCTGCTGCTTCGCATGCTGTAGGAGCACCTGTTGTATCTGCATGCTGGCTGATCAGTACACAGCCGTCAGAAATCAGAGCATCTGCACACTCTTTCTCAAGGTCAAAGCTTGCCCAGCTGTTTGTATATTTTACTTCCATTGTTACAGACGGGCATACGCTCTTTGCGCCAAGATAGAAAGCTGTATAACCGGAGATAACCTCTGCGTATGGGAATGCACCTACATAGCCCATCTTGCATGCGTCTTCTTTTACTGTTCCGTCCTCGATCATTTCATTCAGTTTCAGACCTGCAACTACACCTGACACGTAACGTGCTTCATAAATATTTGTAAAATAGTTATGCATGTTGGAAAGTCCGCTGGATGCAGCCTGTGTTCCTGTTGCATGACAGAACTGAACCTCCGGATATTCCCCTGCCGCTTCCAGTATATAAGTCTCATGTCCAAAGCTGTTTGCAAAGATGATCTGACATCCCTGATCTGCAAGGTCTGCTGCCGCATCATAGCATCCTTCGTCTTCACCGATGAGAGTTTTCTCAATAATCTGAGAATCGTCAAGACCAAGCTTCTCTTCCATCTCATCAATTCCTTTCATATGAGCTGCTGTGTAACCTTCATTCTCATCACCGATATAGATCACTCCTACTTTCAGGTCCTCTTTTGCAATCCCTTTACCTTCATCTTCTGCAAATACCGGTGCACTCATGGAAACCGCCATTACTGCTGCAAGTCCAATTGCCAATGCTTTCTTCATTCTTCATTCCTCCATTCTTTCTATTTGTTTTCTGATTCCTGCTACGGAACAAAAGAGGCACAACTTTCTGTGTTATGCCTCCTTGCAAGTATCTTTACTATAACCGTTTATGTCTGAATTGTCAATAAATTCAGCAAAAACGCACTTTCTTTTTGATACTCTTATTTTTTTTGTATATTAACAGACTATTTTCCATCATACAAATGCCTGTATTTTGGCAGGATAATTTCTCTGCTCGGACAGACATTCACATGCCCGTCAGCTATTTGTAATCTGCAGGTAAAGTAAGCAAATGCTAACTTAATATTATTTTATAATGTATCTGATTTTATACTTGTAATTCAGACAAAGATATATTAAAATGTATGCAGAACCCCGAAAGGGGCCTAAAACGTTATTACGATAAGGAGGATTCTAATTATGGCATATGTAATTTCAGACGAATGTGTAAGCTGTGGAACATGCGAAAGCGAATGTCCTGCAGAAGCTATCTCTCAGGGAGATGAGCATTATGTAATCGACGCTGATGCATGCTTAGACTGCGGAACATGTGCAGATGCATGTCCAACAGAGGCTATTCATCCAGCAGAATAATTCATGATTTCAAAACAGCTTCATCTCTGTTTACCGCAGAGACGAAGCTGTTTTCTTTATGGATAACTTTTACAAATGTTTTCTTCTGATCCTCCTGCTTCTTTTTTCCAGTGCTGCAGCAGCCTCTTTTCTCGCAAGCTGTCTGTTACGGATCGTTTCATCCAGATCCCGGCACTGGTCTTCTCCCTCTTTTTTCATATGTAGCTCCTGAGCGATCAGACGTTCCATGATTTTCTGAAATTCAAGTATTTTTTCCCTCTCAGGCTGTTCATCTTCAAGAAGCTTCACTTTGCTCGCAGTAGTCCCGGGTGCAGTCCTTGAAATTCTTGGAACCAGTTCTTTGATCGCTCTCAGGGCAAGTCCTCTTTTCTTTAGTTCCTTTATATTAGCCAGAAGCGTAATATCATTTCCTGTATAGTAACGATGTCCCTGCTCATTCCTGCATATCCTCAGTTCCAGTTCTTCCTCCCAGTACCGGAGGACCGATGCCCTCACGCCAAGGATTTCTGCGGTCTGAGTCACAGTATACCGCTGCTCCATGCTGCCCCTCCTCCTTTTGAGTCCATTTTTTCATCAGAAACCACTGATGCATATCAACAACTCAATCTATCACCTGATATCATTGAACCACTGCACTGTAAAAACAGCTGTCATAATCCTGATATCATGTATATTTATTATAAAACGCCATAGCGAGATTGCAAGAAGTTTCGATTGACAAACTTCCCTATAAAACTTTATTTTGACACAAAAAACAGGGAAACAGTACCGGATTCTCCCCCTGATACTGTTTCCCTGTGAAATTTTTCTATAGCAATCCTCGTAAATAATGCATTTAAGACAATTCAGCAGGATTTCACACTCTGATGGGCTGGATTAATATGCATTATTTTAGAGGATTGCTATAATATTATTCAAGTCAAAGATCAAACTCCTCTGAGATAGATTATTTCTTCATATTCACAAACTGTGTATATCTCGGCAGCCATACCAGTTCTACTGTTCCGATGGGACCGTTTCTCTGTTTGGCAATGATGATCTCTGCAATGTCCTTCTTCTCTGTATCCTTATGATAATAGTCATCACGGTA